>Ga0224501_10000012_pt1 | contig 218419 bp, 228 predicted proteins | sample SF_Oct11_sed_USG_4_FD_169105 | JGI IMG/M metagenome (GOLD analysis project Ga0224501, IMG submission 169105) | Sediment microbial communities from San Francisco Bay, California, United States - SF_Oct11_sed_USGS_8_1 | ecosystem: Environmental > Aquatic > Marine > Sediment | place: USA...
TCTGGAACTGATACATGATTCCGCCAAACCGCGGAAGTATCTCCCGTCGTTTCCTTATCTGCACTGTTCATATCTATCCTCTTTCGATAAACAATTAGTGGGTGGCTCAGAGCCCAATTTCTCTTTTCTATTTTGGTGATCTAACGCCTCGCATAACCGGTGATTTGCGAAGCGCAGCGTAGCAAATTGTCCGAGTTTATGCGTTTGTTAGCTGTACCCATGTGTCGGACATATTTCAAGGTTTCCTCCTAACCCTTTTTAAGTATTTTTGCTTCTTTTTTTCTTTTTCTTCGTATTCTATTACCTGACGCCTTAAATCCTCGTTTTCTTTTCTTGTACGATTCATATTCTCTATTAAGTCATTAACTCTGCCACTAAACCTGTATTCTTTTTGAATTAACTCGTTTACAACCACAAGATCACTTTCCGTAATTTCACCGGTGTTTTCATCGTGAAGTATTTTAGTTGTAATGTCTTGCAAATCTCTTTTTAGCCTAGTTACTTTTGTTCCTCTTAAATCGCATCCAAGATCAATGACCCTTTTTATTTCATCCCAGCCATCATTAATGGCGTAATGAAGAAACGGATTAAATAATATGGATGAAACATCCTTGTATTCAAGATTATTAGAAAGCTCTAACTCCATGTATGACAATATAACAAGAGGTTTAATGTAGAAGCTTCTATAGATACCAAGATCTTTGGCGGATTTTAGTGCGCGGGTTGATGTTGTAATAACACTGTGATTATTCTTTTTGTAAAAACTCATATACATTAATGCGTCGGTTCGTGCGATCCGGGTATTTTCAGCCTCATCCCTAAATCCCGACTTTTCTGTTTCTAGTGTTAGCCCTAATATTTTTTCTTGTAGCTCAGCGCGCAAAGGATCAACGCCACTAGCCAATTCTTCGTTTTGTTCTAGCGTCAAATATTTTATGTTTTCAGAAATCTCATCTTCTATATATCCTTTTATAAATTCAAGGCTATCTTTTTCGTCGTAAAAATTTCTCAAATATACATTAAAGGTAACATCTAGATCTTCCTGAGGTCTATTAAAGTAAGACTCAACAAATACATTGTTGACTTTTTCAAGGAGGAGATCCAGGTCGAGTTTTTCGTTTGTGCTAGAAAAATACTGATAGCTTCTGTGCGCGTATTTGGCATGCACACATACTTCTTCCAATATTTCTATAGGTATTATGATCTTCGCGCTACTTTTTAGAAGTATTTCAATAATCCTACGGTAGGATGGTGACTTTTGTGAATGTGTAGCAACCAAATTTAATACAAAATCAGTATCAAGGACATATGTCTTACCAGAGTGCGTGGTTCCTCTAGTAGTATTTACTTTTGGATCCAGTCCTATTAGTTGCAATCCAAGATATGTTTTTCGTATTTTATCTAAAATTGGCTTAATTTTTAGTGCTGGATTGCTCAGCAATCTACCGAGCACCAAAATTAGATGATCTGATACCTCTTTTGATAAATTATTTTTTGACCTATGTAAAAGCAATGAATTAACTTGTTCGTCTGTAATGTCACCATTCTCAACCAACACATCATAAGCATAAAGCTTATGAAACCCAACGATTGAGTCAATTACGTTCGTTTTCACAATTTCTTTTTGTTCTTCGCTCAATTCCAACCCAATGGTCTTACCTAACTCATTCAATACCCACTGTGTTAATATATGAAAATCATCATGAATCCCTTTATCACTCTGTTGCATTTTTTGCGAATAGTCATTGCTTACGTATAGTTTTCCCCCATCACTAACAATTAGTTTCTTTTTCGTTAATCTAGTCAATGTGGCAGTAATTTTATTTTTGTCCAAATTTACCTTTATCGATTTTTTGAGCTCAGTATAAATATCTTCACTTGTGATTGTTTCACTTCTGTTTACAGTCAGATCGTATATTAATACAAGAACAAGTGTGTCAAATATTTGCTTGTTAGTAAGATTGATTTGCACACCCTCTTTAGTCATTAAATAGGATATTTTTAGCAAGGCAGTTTGATATGATGTGACTTCATTGTCAGTCATTTCCACTAAAGAAGGTGCGTATAGTGCTCTGTGAATGTCTTCAATTTTAATGGAATCTGATTTATTGAATATATGATTGTATAATCCATACCCATGGATTAAGTCTATAAGTTCATTGCCATTTTTTAGCTGTATGAATTCGTCATTCTTTTTGTTTGCTAATAAAGTTTTTGATTTCCATTTCGACCACCAAGTCTGCTCATCTATAGGTAAAGTAATAGGAATACACAAAATCCATTTTTTCATTTCATATGATGGCGAATTTATCGCGGTTTTAAACGACTCCCTAATTTGGTCCTTCTGTGAATCTCCAAACTGCTCGATAAAGAATTTGCATTGAATTACAATAATCGGTTCAACTCCGATGTTTCCAACCAATATATCGATCCCACCATCACCCTGTTTAACAGCCACCTGCTGTACGTTTTTACTAACATATATTTTTCTAAAGAGGGTTTCACATGCTTTTTCAAAAGCGGCTCTCGCCCCCTCAACTCCTCCATGGGTAATTTTAAAATCATTCCAGCTATCAGACATAATGTTACCTTGGTATTATTGAATTCATGACCTGTCTATATCGCCTTGCCGTTAAACCTACTGGTTCTACTTTCAGCTAACGTTTAAGCTGTGCGGCGCGACGACAGGAGCGTCCGAACGAGCGCATTGTTAGCTTTGGTTGTGCCTGACAATGAATTTTGCTCGTTCATATAGCTCATCAAATGTAATAATTTCTGGATTAGTTGTATTCTTTCTTAGCAACTCAAAAGACCTCAGTTTGTCTTTGTTTACACCATGCTCTGAAACAAATTCATTCATGCTACCAATAACCAGATAAGACTTTGGCTGATAGTTGTAGATTTCTTCACCCGTTGGGTTCCCCTCTTTGTCACTTGGGTTAATTTTAACTGACAAGTTCTCTACTGCTGAAGCCACGGTACCTTGAACCTGTGCTATAGCTCCAGCAAGCTCTTTTGATGGAGCCCAACACCCTGTTCTATACGGTTTGTTCTCAAGTAATTCTGTCGCGTGTGTTTTAATTTCTATAAAACACAAGTTAGAAATAATTCCTTTTGTTTTCATTAGTGCATCTACTCGCTTACCATGTGAGTCGACGCTATGACCTTGAACAATTTGCTCTAATTTTTTGTCATCGAGACTTGACAGAAAAATGTAACCTAAACCGTAACCAAAGACCCATGGGTTCTTTTCGAAATATTTTTGCCATAGCCCTTCGGCGGTTGTTTGATACTTTTGTTGTAAATCTGAAAAATAATCTGAATTTACCAATAATTTTTCATAAACATCTAGTTGTTTTTTTCTATATCCAACAGCAACGATGTCTTCTTTGGTTATTTCAGATTTTAGTACTTCTGTAAATATTTCTTGATTTTCGTGTATCAGTCTTTTTGCCTGATTGTTTGAAACAACAAGGTTCTTTAATTCTTCATCTGTTAGGTCTATTCGGCCTCTTGTTTTTAGTTGTACTGAGTGAATGTTGTTTAAAAACTCTATTAGTTTGTCTATTTCTTCACCAACAAAGGAGAAGCTCGCATTATGCGGCTTTTCTGTGGCGATGGTATAACCCTGAATGCTTAGTACAAATAGACTTCTATCATCCTCAAAGAATTTTGCAGTTATTTTACTTTTTGCGTCGTCTTTATGACGCAAGACCATCTCATCTTTTATTTTTGCAAACGCGTAACTCGTTGGCGATTCTATCAGTTTTGTGGCGATTCTTATTTGGCGAGAATCATCACCAAATGAAGTAAGACTAGGACTTATATAAGTCTTTCCTTCTTTCGGATTTTCGTAGTTGTCTGAATCGCTCATGGTTTTTGTCTTGTAAAGCTAACGCCAAACTAAGCCGACCGCTGGAGCGGTGCGTATTTTGTGCGATTTTGCACAAAATATGTGCCGCGGAAGTGGGTCGGCTTGAGTGACTTGTTAGAAGTTGATTTTCTCAATATTTGTTTGTTTTTCTTCAACATCTTTTCCTGTCTCCAGTTCTATTATAAGCAATGGGTCTTCGCCTAATTCTATGATGCTAACAACTACCCCTCTTTTCCCTTTGTTCATGCCATTAACAACAAGGACTGGATCATTATGCTCTAGATCTAACCCGTCTACTGGAAGATGAGATAAAAAATCATTGTGTTGCTGTATTGTTGGTTTCATGACTTCTAACGTTGTGTTAAGGGGCGCGCCGCTTTTGGCGCGTCCCAGCGACCGAAGGGAGCGAACTTGAACACCTTGTTAGAGTTATCCAAGTTTGTGTTTTACTTTCCATTCCTCATTCCACCCATATATTTTTAGATGGTGAACTTGGTGTTTCTCGTCTTCTTGATCTGAAAGCTTTGTAGTGGTTAGTTCTCCACCACCCCATTCCTCTGTGAAAAAGTGTGAATGCGGGCAATCATTTTTTTCTAATTGCACTTTCAACCGGTCTAGTTCTTTCAATAAATAGTTGACCCCGGCCAAGTCCAGATGCATGAAAATCTGCGTTCCATCTTCGTCGGTCACTAAGCTCAACAGGTGTTTATTCATGTGTTTTTAACTCTAACGTTTGAGGCCATGCGCGACCAACACCGCGAACGAAGTAAGCGGTGGGGCGTCGCGATGGGCCGACTTGTTATATGCGTGTCCAGGCATAATAGGCCATTAACAAGATAAATGAACCAAAAACAATAATTGCTCCGATTGCAAGAGCCTTTGCTATATAAGCCTCAGGTTTTGGAATTGAGCTAGTATAAAATTTAGCAATGGCCTCTTTTAAATTGTAACCTTGAAAAGCATTTTTTACCGCTTGTTCCTGTGAATCTTCATTCTTTGCTTTTAATTCTTCATTTTTCTTTCGCGACCAGCGAGCCGCCTTAATCATACCAAAACCCATTAGAGGGACTAAAATAAATATTAGTATTATTGGTATGTAATTGTTCATTATTTATTAACGCATATAACGATTGAATGCACCGGCGACAATGACCGCGGCGAAGCCGCGGTTTGGCGTCCGGTGGCATGACTTGTTATGTGTTTTCTTCATTTATTACAGTTCGGGCACTTAGATTGTTTTAGTAACCAGTGAACCCACTCATTGTGGCTTTTACCACTTACACCTTGCCAAACCCACGGAGATTTACAATTAGGGCACCGAATTGAAACGCAGCCATAAATGAAAGTACCGAGGCCGATAAAAATACCAGACAACACTAGAGAAAACCCCAGTGCTCTAGACTCTAAGTTAGCAAGGCCAATAAACATGATGGTGCCGCCTACAACAGCGCCCCAAAAGAATATATTAGCTTTCCACCACTGACCGGTTTTTTTAATTATTGATTCGTTGTACATATTTTATTTATACACATAACAGTATGTTATACAGAGTCTGTATAGCACCCGAAAATCCGGAGATATACAGACGCTGTATAGTTCAATATACGATGCCAACTACTGGCATTCCCCCTGGTAACTCATTATCATAACTGCCTAATATAAAAGTAGCACACTAAATATGGAGATTGAAGCTATGGCAATGGACTCTGCCGCGGCGTCTGGTTCCGTGCGCCGTTTCTGGGATAAGTATCTAATTTTACTCGGTAAAAACAACATAAAGCCAACTGCTCAGCGGTGGTATGTTCGGCGAGTTGAGCAATATATTGATCACTATCAAGGGGTAAAATTATCTACCCATACCGCTGAACATGTTACTGACTATTTTCGTGAAATAGGCAGTCAAACGACTCTAAAAGACTGGCAATATGCCCAGGTTGTCGATGCTATACAGCTATTATTCGGTGGACTTATCCACAGCCCATGGGCCAAAGACTACGATTGGCAGCATTGGCAGGCGTTTGCCAGAACCCTTGAGCCTGACCACCCTACTATAATCAAGGATATCAGCAACCTGCAATCAGAGAACCTGGCTGACAGTTATCGTGGGTCCCTGGTTCGCAATATGTCTCGCCAGAATCCTGAATACATCAACAAACTAATCGCTGTTATACGCAGTCGAGATCTGGCGCTCACCACTGAGCGCAGCTACCTGCACTGGGTTTGCCGTTTTCTCTCTTATCATAAAGATGCAACAACGTACGCCGATCAACATATTATTGACTATATAGAACAGCTTGTTATCCGCCGGGATGTATCGGCCAGCACCCAATCACAGGCACTTAACGCGCTCGTCTTTTTTTATCGTCATGTACTGGAGCAGGAAGTTGGCGATATTCAGAATTTTGTGCGGGCTCGCAGACCAAAGCGACTCCCTGTAGTGCTGAGTCGTGATGAAGTCAGGGATGTCATGTCACACATGAAAGGAACTCATTATCTTATGTCCAGTCTGTTGTACGGTGCCGGCCTGCGACTGATGGAATGTGTGCGATTGCGCGTAATGGATATTGATTTTGCCTACGAGCAAATCAGGGTATGCGATGGTAAAGGCAAAAAAGACAGAATTGTTCCCCTGCCTTCCTCAGTCAAGCTGTTGCTTTCATCTCATCTTGATGAAAGAAAAAAACTGCACGAAAAGGATCTCGAAAACGGCCATGGTGAAATCTATTTACCTGCCGCGCTGGCGCGCAAGTACCCTCACGCGCCTTCTGACTGGCGCTGGCAATACGTATTCTGCTCAACCATGGTGGCCTACGATTCACGTTCAGGTAAAACACGTCGCCATCATCTTCACCAGACGGCTTTGCAGAAAATTATTCGCGATTCAGCCAGGAAGGCCGGTATATGCAAGCGTGTTACAACACACACCTTTCGTCACTCATTTGCCACGCATTTACTGGAGGATGGTTACGACATTCGCACGGTGCAGGAACTGCTGGGGCATTCTGATGTGTCCACCACCATGATTTATACCCACGTGCTGAACAAGGGCGCCAATGCTGTGAAGAGCCCAATGGACAGTCTGAATATGTGACACAGATTCCTGGATCCCGGCGCCTGGAGTCGGTGACGAAGGCGGCCATAATAAAACTCCGCAGGAGGTTTTATGGCGTGCATGGAATTACTCTCACGCCCCGGGCCTGCTCTGCCGAATTGACTATCTTGAGGCCGCTTCCGGGATGACGGTGCAGGTTGTGTGGCGGAATAGATAAACAGCTGCGCCCTACTCTGCTTTTACAGTCAGGGGCGCCTGCTGGAGGACATGGAAGGTTGAGGTACGGCGCAATAGAAAAAGCAATTGCGCCCTACTCGGCTACGCTCCCTTTGGTCACTCCGGTCGTAGATGCGGGAACAGCAGTACGTCGCGGATGGAGGGTGAGTCGGTAAACAGCATGACCAGGCGATCAATACCGATGCCCTCGCCTGCTGTCGGTGGCATGCCGTGTTCCAGTGCGCGGATGTAGTCGGCGTCAAAGTGCATGGCTTCTTCGTCACCGGCATCCTTTTCCTGCACCTGCTTGCGGAAGCGTTCTGCCTGGTCTTCGGCATCATTCAGTTCCGAGAAGCCGTTGGCGATTTCACGACCGCCGACAAAGAATTCAAACCGGTCGGTGACATGCGGGTCGTCGTCATTGAGCCGCGCCAGTGGCGACACTTCGGTCGGGTAACGGGTGATAAAGGTCGGGTCCTTGAGATTGTGCTCAACGGTTTTTTCAAAGATCTCGATCTGCACCTTGCCCAGGCCCCAGCTGTCTTTCAGCGGAATGCCGAGACCTTCGGCGAGCTTGCGGCATTGCCCCAGGTCGTCCACCTGGGCTTCGGTGAAGTCGGGGTTATAGTGCAGGATGGAATCCCTGACGCTCATGCGGGCGAAGCGCTTGCCAAAGTCATAGGTCTCGCCCTGGTATTCGATTTCGGTCTTGCCGAGAATCACTTCGGCCATGCTGCGCAGCAGTTCTTCGGTCAGGTTCATCAGGTCTTCGTACGTCGCGTAAGCCTGGTAAAACTCCAGCATGGTGAACTCGGGATTATGCCGGGTAGACAGGCCTTCATTCCGGAAGTTGCGGTTGATTTCATAGACACGCTCAAAGCCGCCCACCACCAGGCGCTTGAGGTACAGCTCCGGCGCGATGCGCAGGAACAATTGCATGTCCAGCGCGTTGTGGTGGGTCATAAATGGCTTGGCGGTAGCGCCACCGGGAATCGCCTGCATCATCGGCGTTTCCACTTCGATGTAGCCGCGCTCGTCGAGGAATGAACGAATATAACGCATCATCTCGGTGCGCATGCGGAACGTCTTGCGCGTCACCTCGTTCATGATCAGGTCAAGATAACGCTGACGGTATTTTGTTTCCTGGTCGGACAGGCCATGGAACTTCTCCGGCAGCGGGCGAATTGCCTTGGTCAGCAGCTGGATCTTCTCCACCTTCACTGACAGCTCACCGGTCTTGGTTTTGAACAGCGTACCGCTGGCGGCAATAATGTCGCCCATGTCCCACTTCTTGAACTGCTCGTTGTATACGCCTTCGGGCAGCGCATCGCGCTGGACAAACAACTGGATCTGCCCGGCCATGTCCTGGATGTGACAGAACGCCGCCTTGCCCATGATGCGCTTGGTCATCATGCGACCGGCTACCTTGACGCGCACGTTGCGCAGCTCGATCACGTCGGCCGGTTGCTCACCGTACTCGGCATGCAGCTCGCCGGACATGATGTTGCGACGGAAGTCATTGGGAAACGCCTGCCCTTCTTCACGCAGCCTGGCCAGCTTGGCTCGGCGATCGGCAATCTCCTTGCCTTCGTCGCGCGGTTGTTCGTTGCCTTGTTCCTGGGTGTCTTTGTCGCTCATGATGTTTCCGTCTTATAAACCTTGCTTGAGACTGGCTTCGATAAACTGGTCAAGATCACCGTCCAGTACGGCCTGGGTATTGCCGGTTTCCACGCTGGTACGCAGGTCCTTGATGCGTGACTGGTCCAGCACGTAGGAACGAATCTGGCTGCCCCAGCCGATATCCGCCTTGGAGTCTTCCAGTTTCTGCTGTTCTTCACGGCGCTTGAGCATTTCCTGCTCGTACAGGCGTGACTTTAACACTTTCATGGCCTCGGCTTTATTCTTGTGTTGCGACCGGTCGTTCTGGCACTGCACAACAACGCCGGTCGGCATATGGGTAATACGCACGGCGGAGTCGGTCCGGTTAACGTGCTGACCGCCGGCGCCGGAGGCGCGGTAGGTATCAATGCGCAAGTCGGCCGGGTTGATGTCGATTTCCACCGAGTCGTCAATTTCCGGCGAGACAAACACCGACGCAAACGAGGTATGGCGGCGATTGCCGGAATCAAACGGTGACTTGCGCACCAGGCGATGCACGCCGGTTTCGGTACGCAGGTAGCCGTAGGCGTATTCGCCGGTGAACTTGACCGTGGCACTCTTGATGCCGGCCACTTCACCGTCAGAGACTTCCATTAATTCGGTTTTGAAGCCGCTGCGCTCACCCCAGCGCAGGTACATGCGCAGCAACATGTTGGCCCAGTCCTGGGCCTCGGTGCCGCCGGACCCGGACTGGATATCCAGGAAGGCATTGTTGGCATCCATCTCGCCGCCGAGCATGCGCCGGAATTCCAGTTGCGATAAATCGGTTTCGAGGGAATCCAGCTCAGCGGCCACTTCTTCGGCCATGGCCGGGTCGCCGTCATCGCGGGCCATTTCCAGCAGCTCAAGATTGTCTTTCAGCCCGGATTCGAGGCGGTCAAATACGCGCACCTCGTCTTCAAGTCGTGCCCGCTCCTGGCCCAGCTCCTGGGCGCGCTTGGGCTCGTCCCAGATGTCAGGTTGCTCCAGCTCGCGCCGGACTTCGGTCAGTCGTTCCCGCTTGCTGTCGAGGTCAAAGATACCCCCTCAGGGCATCAGATCGCCCTTGAAGGTCTTTGATTTGATTAAACAGTGGATTGAGGTCTTCCATTGCACGGCTTCCGGTATCGTTCAAGCGGCCGAAGTCTACCGGAAAGCTTTGGTAACAGGTATAGCCGCACGCCAAAAAACCCGCGCCCCGGCGGAACATTACCAGGCCTTCGGTCGCCCTGATCACCGTGCCAAATCGGCTCCGTGCCGCCGTTCATCCAAATCCGCAGCTCCCGGGTTGTTTTCCCGGTCGTTCCTGTTTCAGAATGCGTCTTCATAAAAATGAACTGGTGGCAGGCATGACCAGAAGCCCGGCGACGCGACCCGGCACCATCACACACCTGGACACCGACGCTGGCGAGACGCGGCGTACTGGTGACAATAGTGACGCAGACCAGCAGACGGCTGGATGGCGTCATGCCGTGGACTTTAGTCACGATGACCTGCGCCAGCGGGAACGCGAAATCGCCTTGCTCAAGGAAGTCAGCGCCGCTGTCAGCTCCCAGCTTCACCTGGAAAAATTATTTGAGCTGGTCGTACAGCGCGCCCGGGCATTGATTCATGCAGAAACCGTACTGATTCCGCTTATTGACGAGGATCAACGCCACTACACTTACCGTGCTGCCTGCGGCCAGGATACGGATGATCTGATCGGCCACAGCCAGCCACTGGAAATCGGCGGCCTTGGCTGGAACTGGAAACGCGGCCAGCACCGTAAACAGGATCTGGTTGACCAGCTTAGCGAATCCGAACACAGCCAGTGGCAAACCGACAGCCAGTCCCTGCTGCTGGTGCCTCTTATCGGCAAACAGGATTTCATCGGCGCCATCACCTGTATCAACAAGGTCGGCGGTGAATTTGACGAGCGGGATCTGGAGATACTGTCAGTGTTTGCCAGCCAGGTGAGCATTGCCATTGAAAACGCCACCGCGTACGACAAGCTGGAAAAAGCCGTGTTCAAGGCCGAGCATTACCAGCAGGAACTGCGCGAACTGAACAGCCGCCTGCTGACCGCCAACCAGAAACTGGAAACCCTGGCGCACTATGATCATCTTACCGGCGCACCGAATCGTTCATTGGTGCACAGCAGGTTGCAACAGGCGCTGGATACCGCGCAACAGGACAATCAGCAGGTTGCCGTCATGATTGTTGATCTCGACCACTTCAAGGAAGTCAACGACACCCTGGGGCATCACGTCGGCGATGAACTGCTCAAGCAGGTGTGCTACCGGATGATTTCCGTACCCGATGACAGGGTCACCTTTGGTCGCCTGGGTGGTGACGAGTTTGCCGTGGTCATGCCGAACGCAACGGCCACCGAAGCGCAAACCCTGGCACATCGACTGGTATCAAGCCTGAACGAACCTTTTGCCGTTGAGGACAATAACTTTTCCGTATCGGCCAGTATTGGCATCGCACTGTACCCGGAGCATGGTGATTCCATGGCAACACTGCTGCGCTGTGCCGACGTCGCCATGTACGTGGCCAAGCGGGAGAAGTGTGATTGTTTTGTCTACAACAGCGAGCGCGACCTGCACAGCATCGGCCGCCTGGCCCTGAGCGGCGAAACCAAGAGCGCCATCATCAATGATGAAATGTGTCTTTATTACCAGCCGAAGGTCGATACTGAAAGTGGCGACATTATCGGGGTCGAGGCCCTGGCACGCTGGCCCCAGACACTGAAAGAAATGACGCCGCCTGATGCCTTTATCCCGATTATGGAGCAGTCCGGGCTGATACGACGCTTCACCAGCTGGGTGCTGGACCAGGCTATCGGCCAGCAATCCCGCTGGCGACAGCGCGATATCTTCATCACCATGTCTATCAACCTGTCCATGTACAACCTGCGAGACCCGTCGTTCCCGCGCCAGGTTTATGACAGCCTGGAAAAATGGGACGTGCCCGCTGAAAGTATTGTCTTTGAGCTGACCGAAAGCGCGGTAATGGGCGATCACCCGCAGGTGTACCAGGTATTCAACGAACTGTCGGCCCGGGGTATTCGCTTTTCCATCGATGACTTCGGCACTGGCTACTCATCACTGACCCTGCTCAGGAAGCTCAACGTCAGCGAGCTGAAGATGGACAAGTCCTTTATTTCACAAATCCTGTACAACAAGGATGATGAAGTGATAGTCAAATCCACCCTGGACCTGGGTCATAACCTGGGGCTTGAGGTAGTGGCTGAAGGCGTTGAAGATGAGGCGACCCGTGAGAAGCTCAAGACCATGGGTTGCCGGGTACTGCAGGGATACCACGTGGGCCGGCCGTTGCCGGCCGACGAGCTGTTTGTCAGCTGATCCGGCGCCCTAACCGGGATTCACACCCAGGGCACTGGCCACCAGTTTCTTGACCAGTGGCACGGCCTTGGGCACCTCGATATCCATAACCCACTCCAGCACCCACTTGTTTTCACCGGTTTCCATGACATCGGCTACATGCCTGGCCACAACACGCTTGAAGTTATGGCCCGGTTCACCGTTCTCGTAACTGCAGGTGGCATACTCGCCAAAGCGCTCGTTAAGCGTTGTGAAAAATGGCTGGATATAGTCGCCCTCGCCGAACACATCAAGCTGGTTCTCGGCTATGGTCTGGGCCAGGTGTTTGGCGGCGCCGGTAATCAACTTGCCGCGGTCTTCTTCTGAAAGCTGGCCGTAGACCATGCGGTCAATAATGGCGATGAAAAACGCAACCATTTCGATCATCAGGCCAAAGGTTTGTTCATCGGATTTGAAGTTGAACTCTTCCTCTTCCATCATGTTGCTCAGCGTTTGCCGGGCAACTTTCCAGACATTGAAGCCGACCACGCCGGCACGGTCTTCGATGGTTTTTTTGCGCGCTTCGTTGGCGCGACCCTTGCGCACTCGCTTGGTTTGATGCCAGTTGGCCTTGAGTCTGACTGCCATAATGCGTTACCCGGTTACCACTGTTATTGTTCAGGCAAACACCACCCAGGTGGTGGCAATATACTTCACGCCTTCATGTAATTCGCAGGCGCGATGCTCGTGAGTCCAGAACGGCGGAAACAATACCAGCTTGCCCTGTTCCGGCTTGACCTTCACATCCTGGTACAGGAACTCAGTTTCACCACCGGGGCCAGGCACGTCATTGAGATACCACAAGGCTACCAGTTGCCGGTAGGCAAAATCGTGGCTGCCGCCGTCAATATGCCAATGGTAGTACTCGCCGGGGTTATAGCGCTGGATGGCGTAACCCATGTCCTTGAACGGGCCTTTGAAAAATTCAAATCCTTCACGAAACTGGCGCACGGCCATGCCCAGTGAACGAAACAGCGCCTGGTCGATATCCTTCCAGTTCGGTTTGCCGCTGACAACAAGATCCGTGGTTTTCTTGATACTGCGATCTTCCGATGCCTGCTGACCAAGGCGACCGAGATACTGTTCCTCGGTGTTGGCCTCAAAACGCCGGATCATTTCACGGCACACATCCGCCGGCAGCGCTTCGCTGACTTCATAGATAAACGTGCCGGGTTTCACCTCGCGTATCGACAAGGGACCCAGATCGTCGACGTTTTTTATCACGCGCTCTGTTTGTGCATTCATGAAACTGCTCCGGCAAAAAACCTACCAACCGCCCGGTGATCCTGGCGGGGCGGCAGTTTACCATGGACCCGCTCGGGCGCGGAATCCGCATATACCCACGACTGGTCGGGGCTCGATGAACATGATAAAACCAACAGGCACAGTTGCGAGGCGTTACATGGTCGACATTGAAGACATCACCCGCCGCACCCGGGACAACTGCCATATCTCCGACGCCCGTTACGCGGGCAACTACACCATGTGCATATTCCTGTTGAAAATGCGCGAATATTATCGCTGGGAGCAACGACTGCCGTTTGATGTGCAACTGCCAAGAGAACAACTGGGTGACTGGCTGGTTCAGCGCGAGGCTTTGTGGAACGAGGTAGAAGAAAACGATTATCATTCCCTGCCATTACCCGAACCCGTTGATCCCCTTGACTCAACAACCGTCAATGCCCGGCTGATCCCCGAGGGCTACATTTACAGCAGCGGCTTCGGCGTTTTTGGCAAACCGCATTTTTTCCTCGGCCAGCTTCAGCGCAACGAAATTGTCGAGGGCAACACCCTGTATGTCGTCGGCGACGAGCTGGCCCGTGATCTCGTCGCGCCGCCGGCCATGAGCCAGGGCAATACCATTTTCATACGCCGCGAGTCCGTCAAACGTTTCATGTGGGAACGCATCGAACAATGGCAATGGTCCGGCAGGAAAGAGCGGGCCATGACCTACGCCGTCAGCCTCTATGGCGACGACAACGACCTGGATAAGCTGCTGGATGTCATGACCGACAACGAAATCAATACCATGATTCTGCACGAAATCGGCGAAGCCCGTGTCGGCCGTGAACTGGGTGAAGCCCAGCAACACTGGCAGGACATGGTCAGCACGTTTGCCAGTTCACGCACCGAGTTCCTGTTGCGCGCCACGCGTGACATTATTGCTGACTGCAATGTCACCCTGCCGACCCTGCTGGATGAAAGCAATGACGCGGCACTGCATTTTTATTTTGCCAATTACTCCGGCATGCGCAAACACCTGTTCCCGGAAATGCTTGACGCCTACCACCAGTTCCTGGACCACCGTAGCAAGCAACCGCTGCTGGAACTGGCCAGGGTCGGCGCCGAACAATGGCAACGAAAACTCGACGAGACCGTGCAGAACTGGACCCGGTCCGGCTCCCTCGAGGCCGAACAAATCAGCCGAATACTGGAAGCTGCCTGACGCCGATACCTGGTTCTCTCCCCTGCCACAAGCGAACCGATCTTGATACAATCAGCCACCTGTCACGAACCCCTGACGCAACAAAAAAGGCACGCATGAAACTCAAAGTCACTATTGAAGGCCGAAGCAAGACCCTGGACATCCCGTCACGTTATGTCGACGAGGCAGGCGAGTTCTTCGACAAAATGGACAGCGACATGGATCGCGGCTGGCAGATCGGTCCTGAATTCATTGAAAGCCCCGATACCATACAACGTTGCCAGATTGCCGCCGACAAAATGCTGGCCGCCATCGAAAGCCAGAACGAAAACCTGATGTACCTGATGGCCGGGTATATTCTTAACCGCATGCCCAACGTTGTTGAAGTGGATATTGATGTCAACGGAGATCCGCTGGGCACACAGATCAAAACCGCCGACAGCACATCGGGCCATCATCTTCACTAAGCGGCGAAATCACCATGCTGGTAAAAATTGAAAACGCGCTCGACGCCAACAAGCTTCGCAACGTGCTCAAGGTAATGGAGCAGGCGCCGTTCCTGGATGGCAGGACCTCGGCCGGAAAACATGCACAACGGATCAAGAACAACCTGGAGATGGATCAGCGATCACAACAGGCACAATACCTTAATGAACTGGTGGTCGGCAGCCTGTTGCAGATCCCCGCGTTTCAGTTCAGCGCCCTGCCACACAAGATTTCACAACCGTTTTTCGCCCGTTACCAGCCAGGCATGCAGTACGGCGACCATATCGATGACCCGGTCATGGGCCAGATCGGTGCGCAATTTCGTTGCGACGTGGCAACAACCGTGTTTTTAAACAATCCCGAAGACTACGAAGGCGGCGAACTGGTGGTCAATACACCGTTCGGTACGCAGAAAACCAGGCTCAAGGCCGGCGATGCCGTGACCTACCCGGCTTCCAGCCTGCATCACGTCGCCGAAGTGACAAAAGGTGAACGCATTGTTTGCGTATTCTGGACCCAGAGCATGGTGCGCGACCCGGCCAGGCGTGAGCTATTATATGAACTCAACCTCGCACGCGAGAGCCTGATGTCGTCGCAACCGGACAGCAACGAAACCGCGCTGATTGACCGCAGCTACGGCAATCTTGTGCGCATGTGGGCAGACGTTTGATAACAATACGAGGAGAACTTGATGGCTGACAAGATAATCAGGACTGAAGAAGAATGGCGTCAGCAGCTCACGGAAGAGGAATATCGCATTACCCGCGAAGCCGGTACCGAGCGCGCCTTTACCGGTGAATACTGGGATACCAAGACTCCCGGCACCTATCACTGCAAATGTTGCGGCGAACCGTTGTTTGTTTCCGAAACCAAGTACGATTCAGGTTGCGGCTGGCCCAGCTTTTTCCAGGCCTTAACGGAAGAAGGCATTACCGAGCGCGAAGATCTTAGTCTCAACCGCGTCCGCACGGAAATCCTGTGCAGCAAGTGTGATGCCCACCTGGGTCATGTATTTGAAGACGGCCCACAACCGACAGGTTTGCGTTATTGCGTAAACTCGGCGTCGGTAAAGCTGGAAGAGAAGAAATAACTTGAGAGTTATTTCGACTCCAGCAGTTCCCGAATCTGCGTCGGCAGGAATTTCCTGGATTTTTCTGTAATTGCCCGCTCGTGCTTCTGCCACAGAATACCGAGATAAATAACCAGGAGACCAATAACCGTCAACGAGATCGGGAACAGCCAGCTGTTATTGAACAGGCTTGATGCGAGATGCCCTACGTAACCGCAACTGCCAAGTGCACCAAACACCACAAACACCCTTCGCACCAGCAACGCCCCGATACCAATCATGAATATGTTGATGCAAAAATATATGAACTTTGACAATTCACTGTCGGAACTTAGTAGTGACATTCCGCCCCAGAATGCCATTACGCCAAAAATATATATCCAGAATGCATAGTCGGCTGTCTTGCGGGACCGTATATCAATCCAGAAAGCAAGTCCTATCATAAGCAGGCCGCTGTACATTGATACCAGCTTGCGCAGTGCCCAGTCATAGTCGCCTCCTGACAGCATTGCCGTTACGTCCATCGACAAATACCACAGCGTCACTGCAATCGGCATAACCAGGAAAGGATATCTGTATTTCCAGACGACGATACTGCCCACTGCAAGAGTGCCAAGCTCCATATACAACCAGTGCCATTTTATATACCGATGGTAGTCACGATAGGCCGTTTCATCGGGCCATACACCGAGCCCCTGTTGCAAACCGTAGAGAACCAACGGAGTCAGTGCCACGACAAAGGTGGCACATATTCCGGCGGGTACTTTATATCCTTTTTTGCCGAACACATTTGTCAGCTTGATTCCGATACCGGCGTATATCAGTGAGATAACAACAATTCCCCAGCCGCCAAATGTCTCCCATCCCAGGTTCATGAACAGGGTCATGGCACTGATTGCAATAAGGCCCCCGAAATAATACAGGACATGGGTTAAATCAAATACCGGCCCACCGGCAGATTGATTCTTCAGAAACAAGAGCAGCTGCTCTGCCTGCACTGAAGTAATAATGTTGCTTTTCACTGCCTCTTGCAGGCTGTTTTTCGTAACTTTCATTACTCCCTCCTCCCTGTTACCGCGCTGGCTTTCCGTCTAAATTCAATATTTGGTTGCCGTGGAACGGATTGGCGACCGGCTATTTGATGACCCGCAATCTCGCCGCGCCGGATTGACGGTTTAATACCGGGGCATTGCAGCTCAAAATGCAGGCATCAAACCAGCTATGGCAAACAGCTACGTATTAAGCTTGTATATCACCATTACGACCACCGCCAGTGCCGTAATGAATATTGCCAGCTTGGCCAATTCCATTTCTCGGCCGACACCCTGCTTGTGTCTGCGCCTGATCGACCGCAGTTGCTCATCAGTCAATCCATGGCAGTGCGGACACAGTACAGCAGTTTTCCTGTGGTGCAGTCCGCACCGGGGACATCGGATATTGGTTCCAAAAAAATTGAGCATAATAGAAAGCACCTTAACCAGGCGGCTTCATTGACAGATGCCCGGCTCAGTTATGAACACAGCCCGTCCAGTTCTGAGAAGTCCAGGGCCAGTACTTCGACTGGCTCTGCCTTACCCTTGACAGAAATTTCCATAGTTCGATCTTGCCACAACTCTTTGGCAAGGCATTTGTATACGTCAATGCTGATTACCACGTCCTTGCCCAGCTCCTTGGTAGCGCCTTCAAGTCGAAACGCCAGGTTCACCGCGTCACCTATTGCACTGTCGCCACGCTCTACGCCGGTAGCGGCCATGCCGGTATGAATACCGGCACCGATCTTGAGCACGTGCGGCAATTTCCGATAATCGCGTCCGATTGCGCGGGTTTGATCATTCAGCTGGCACGCCGCCCTGATCGCCGCGTTGATACTGGCGCGGACATCATCAACCACTGGCCAACGGGCGTACACACAGTCCCCCAGGAACTTGTCCACCAGGCCACCATTGGCTGCAATGCAATCATTTGCAGCATGAAACCATTTGTTCATGATCTCCGTCAGCGCCTTGATGGGTATGGATTCAGACATCCGTGTAAAACCGCGGATATCTGCCACCAGGATAGTATGTTGACTGACCTCAATACTGGGTGCCATCAAGACAGTGTCGGCAGATTCCTGATCGTCGTCACCTGCCTCGCTATCACGCTGCTGGCGAAAACTGATCGTAGCCGAGCCGATGGTGATCTTGTCACCATCAGACAACAAGGTTGGCAGGATGACCTTTCGTGCATTGACCATGCTACCATTGGCGCTGCCTTCATCGACCAGGTAAAAATCCTCATCGCCCAGCAACCTGATAATGGCGTGGCGACGCGATACCAGTCGATCCAGAATAACAATATCGCTGTTCTTGTCCCGACCAATGGTCACTACCGCCTTGCAGACAAATTCCCGTGTTTCAGCATCACGCGTCAATGTCAGCACGGCTGTCATAGATACTCCCCGGTCGCCGGGCTCACACCAGGGAACTTGTTAATTATTGTTATAAAAACTTTCTGTCTCATGAATAAAATATGTAGCCAATTAAAGACATCTTTTTACTATACCCCTGTTTTTATAGCGCATCATTCGTCAAGAGACTAATTTTACCGGGAAAATGAACTGAACACGCATATTTTATGCGCCTATTTTTCTCAGTTAAAAGTTGCTACATTTCTTGCTATTTAGTCCGGAAATACCAGAACACCACTCAACATTGAAGGATCAACATGACATGTACGTCTCAACTTTATTCATAGACTGCCGACATTAAATAGACAAGATCGAGGGTCAGTAGTGGCCCGGGATCAGGGCAGGCTCAGCGGGGATCGCGGCAAACGCAGGTTATCGTGTTTGCGCGTTGAAACACAATGGCTCAACAGTTTGTGACCATTGCACCAAAACCGGGCGCCATGGTTGAACGAGAATATTACATCGGATTTGCAATATGTCAACACAAAAAGACATTGAAAACGATACCAAAACTATTATTGAGCGCATCAAAAGTGTCGAGGCAGTGAGCAAGGACAAAGACGTGGCTGAACTGCTTGGCATTGATCAGCGCAACCTGGCCACCGCGAAATCGCGCGGCATTGTTCCTTACGAAAAACTGGTTCGCTACTCCCGGAAAAGTGGCACCTCGCTCGACTACATTCATCATGGTCGTGGCCCGCAAAAACTGGAACGGATAATCACGGTTGAAGGCGGTGCGGCCTACCATATTTGTACCGACCAGGACGCGGTGTACCGGATCGCCGAACAGGTCTACCTGGCTGCCAAGACTCTTGATATCAACCTGCCCGCTGACAAGTTTGCCAATACCGTCAGGTTGCTACACCGCGATTTACTGGATCGTGGCGAGAACGATGTTTCCCAGGACCGGGTCAACGAACTGGTAAAGTTCGCGGTAGGCTGAAACTCTGAATGCGCCGCTGCAGGAACTGCGGTGGCGCTTAGTCCCCGGTTGCGATAGCGCGGGAACTGTCGGTAATCCATTCACTCCATGAGCCAACATAAAGACGACTGCCCATCAGTCCCGCGGCTTCCATCGCCAGAATATTATGGCAGGCTGTCACGCCGGAACCGCACATATGAATAATGCAGCCGGACGGGCGCTCGCCCAACAGCTCTTCAAATTCTTCACGCAACTCGTCACCGGTCATCAATTCGCCGCTAAAATCCAGGTTGTCGTCATAGGGACGATTGACCGCACCGGGTACATGGCCCGCCACCTTGTCCAATGGCTCGATTTCACCGGTGAATCGCTCTTCCGATCGCGCATCAATCAGTACGCAATTGCCCTGGGCAAGTTGTTCCTGGAGTTGATCTGCAGATACCAGCATCTGGTCACGAAGACTTGGCACGAAAGTCACCGGCCTGGCTGCGTGCTGTACTGCTGAAACCGGTCGGTTTTCACGTAACCACTTTGGGTAAACGCCATCGAGCAAGGCAACCTTGTCGTGCCCCATCCATTTCAACAGCCACCACAGGCGACCGGCCATGGCGCCAAAGGTATCGTCGTACACCACCACCTGCTTGCTGCCATCAATGCCCCACTGGCCCAGCTTTGCTGCCAGCGCCTCCACATCGGGCAAAGGGTGACGTCCCGTGGTTTCGGTTACCGGCGATGACAAGTCGTCGTTGAGATTGGCGTAGCGCGCACCCGGTATATGACCTTCCTGAAAACTCCTCAGTCCGGCACCAGGGTCGGTCAGGGTGAAGCGACAATCGATAACAACCCAGTCCGGATCGTCGAGATGTGCAGCCAGGTCGCTGGTGCTGACAAGCGTGGTAAAACTCATATCTATCCACCCATACTTCTTGGTTCTGGTTCGACAACAAGATTACGCATTGCACTCACAAACCAAAACCGGCGCCTGGGCGCCGGTTCGGTGGCAGTGGCCTAGTAGCCACCCTTGCGACGAGATTCAGGCAGACCGCCGATACGGCCACCTTGCTTGCTCGGATCACGCGGGAACAGATCATAAAGATCTTTCTGCGCCAGTTTGGCACCCCACTTGTCACCCATGGCTTTCATGATGTTACGGGTGTTAGGTTGATTACCATTGTTGTTGATGAATTCATCACGCAGGTAGTTGATCAGGTCCCAGTGTTTTTCAGTCAACTCAATGCCTTCTTCCTTGGCGATCACTTCTGCCAGGGCTTCAGTCCATTCATTGTGGTCAACCAAAAAGCCATTGGCCGTGGTTTCGAAGGTTTTTCCGTCAATTTCAATAGCCATCGTCTTTCCTCTATCTTTTAGCTAAACACAGAAATCTTTCTCGTTGGTCAGGGCGCTACCGCATAACCTGCTCGGGTGACACTTCGTCAATGTCCTTGTGCGCAACAAACAGTCCGCATCCCAGGTGGCGATGCTCACCCAGCCCGCGCTGCTGAAGCGTTACCGATTCGGCAACCGACAGCTTGGCCAACATCAGGCTGCATGTCTGCAATTCGCCGCCAGGGATACGCAAGCGACGCGCTTTGCCCGGCAACATTTTGCGCGGGCGAATACCCATGCCCTGCAAACGGCTTGCGATTCTATCAATAAAATCACCCTCGTTGTCACCCGTTTCGACAACAATGTGACGTGAAAATAACGTTGTGCTGGTGCTCAGATCACGATTTGCGGCCTTAAGCAACGTCATTGGATGTCCGGCAACGTCAAGCGTCTTGCCGAGTAACGCTTCGGCCTCTTCACGGCGATGATCCGGAATGCGCAGCACCAGGCGCGTGCGCCGGGACAAGTGCAATAGCTCATCCGGGTGTTCCGGTCGCATCCAGCCATTACCGGTTTCACTGATCTGAATGGGATGCACGCCAGCACCGGCTTCGTCACGTAACCAGGGCAATTCTGCCAGCAGCGCCTGCCCCAGCGCCCAGGCGTGCTCATTGGGAAGATGTTTGCACTGAATGGTAAACACTAGGTCAATCACATCCTTCGGAACCGTAAAGTCGCCGTCTTGCGGATCTTCTTCCCAGTACATGGACATTTTTGCGTCTCCCGGTCAGTTAACCGGCAAGCGCTCCTGCAGCTGTTCGCGGTCAAACCACCAGTCATCCTGGACCAGCACATCCACGACATTGCGGAAACGCGGTAAAAACAAGGCTGGATCGTGTAATTCCAGCTTGCGGAACCAAAAATCAAATTCATCCTGCTTATCTACCTTGCTATGACGACGGGCAACCGTGCCCAGCAGGTTATTGGTAAAAAACAACAGGTCTTCGCGGGCACGTCCCGGTTGCGTGCGCATATCGGCGATATAATGGGCCACCACGGCCGCCAGCGCGCCGCCGTCCGAATCATCCGGCGTCTCATCAACCACATGCTGAAGCAAGGCAACACTCAGTTCCGGATCTACCGGAAACGTTACCGCCAGCCAGATGCCCTGGCCCAACGCGCTCAGCGCGCCTTCTTCACCGGTATTGAACAGGATGTCGCAGGCAATGGCCGCCTGCTCAAAATCTTCGGCTGCCAGGAACACATCAAATGCGTTCCTGGCGATATCCCAAGACTCGCTGCCCCGCTCCAGCTCTGCCAGTGCCCTGGCTACCTGTAGATCCAACTCGGCTTTACGGGTCGGCTCGACATTTTCCGGTAACGCCTCAATCTGGCGGCGGGCCGCATCAATTTGCTGCTCCAGACGCAGCGTTGACGCGACCGCGTCTTCGGCGCCATCTGCGTCCAACATGCCGGTATCTGAATCTAAATACTTCATATCTTCTCCAACAAACTTTATCGCGTCACGGAATTCACGCCAACGAATGCTCCTTCAAGCCGGTCTTCCCAGTTGGGAGGCGTATCAGGAAACGGCGGCTTGACGTCCATTTTAAAAAATATCTCGGTTGCCGCTCGAGCTTTTACCGCTTCGAGCAGATCGTCAAATGTTTCGAGATCGTGGTTTTGAATCAGGATTTCGCTGAGATATAACATCGTTCACTTTCCATTGGTTTGGTCCCGGTATCCAGGCCACACTCAGGGCTCCATTACCCCGATGATGTCTTCAATACCGGTATGTGCAATTCGATCATAGTACCTGGCACGATACAGCAGCCGGGTATCGGCTTCACCGGTCTCAAACGCGGTGCGGTTATGCAACACATTGTTGCATAACAATCCTTCACCAGCCTTGAGTTTGTGCCGGAAAATATAGGTTGAATGACTATCGAGCAGTTCAGCCAATGCCGCCACCGCTTCCTGGGTCAGGCTCGACGGATTCCATTCGATACTGCGAGTCCTGGCTGTGTAACGCATATGCAAACTGCCGTCCACCGCTGACACTGAAAATACAGGTCCTGACTGCGCCGGCCGCTCCACGACATCGGTCTCGCTATTGGCCGGAATCGTCATGGCGTCCTCGGCCATCAGTGCCTCGATATAGCGCGGCTCACGATCACGCAGCAATATGAACGCAATTTCTGGATCCAGCAGTGCGTTTTCTCCGCCCCGGGTCGCCGGGCGCACGCAGTGAAGCAGCATTCCCCGAATTTGCATGTCTCCATTATTATAGTATCCATCGGTATGCCAAAGCAGGCGGCGGTCAGAATACGGGATGTAGCCACGCTGCAATTTGCCTGGCACGACTTGCAACGAGGTAATGCCATCGTCATCGGCAAGCAGATTGGGGTCGAGCCGGGTCATGCCAAAATGCGCCCCCAGTGCCCGGGGAATGTCTTTTTCTTCACCACAGACCGATGGATCAGTCGCATAAACAACCATATTGGTTTTTTGGCAGCAAGCCAGCAGTTTACTGGTTTCATCGCCGGACAGCCTGGAGGGGTGCTGAATTTCTACACGCAGGTTGTCGACAGACTCCGGGTAGGCATTGAGCTTGGTTTCACGCCAACGCAGATACGCCTGGTCGTTTCCCGGCAAAAATGGACTAGCTTGCACGTCTGGCACCCTCGCTTTGCAATATTGCGCGTCACTCATATGCGACCAGTGGCCCGCAATATGGGGGTCAAAAACCCGAAATTCAATTCATCCCCGGAGTGGTGTGAGAACTGTAGTCGTATTCAGAGGCGAAAAAACGCTGAAAATATGCCGATTAGCCCAACCGCTGTTTCGCACAGCGGTCTAAGAAGTTCCAGCGGGCTCAAGATTTCGTCATCCAGGCCGATATGCCACTAATTAGCTAAGTCCTTGTTTTTATGTCAGAAGAAAATTTTGTAGTCACATTAGGGCCCAAAACAGGCGCCAGGGATATATCCCGTTTGGGAGGGGTAAAAGAATATTTATCCATCCCTTCTGACAGACTTTTTTTTCGCAGCCCATCTGACATAGACTGCGCGCACCTTGAGCGGGAGCGCCGCTGGTTCATGCCCATAAGAAATGGCTATCTACCCATTGCCATTCTCTTGGGAAAACTGAATAATACGCGCCCGCCGCCCAAATGAATTTACGGGCCAAGATTTAACCAAGTTTTTTGGCCAGTTTTTATGTCGGTCATGTCAAATAAAAGAGACTTGGCCGTACTGACTAAATGCCAGATCCGCATAGGAGGTAATTGAGCATGGCGAACAAGCCCAAGAATCCTGAGAAACACAGCACTTACTTACCGCTGGACCAGAAGAAATCCAGCAAGCCTTTCCACGACACACCAAATCTGGACGAGCTGGAAAGTGGCCCATGGCCTTCTTTCGTAACCGGCCTGAAGCGTCTGGCCCTGGAAAACAATATGATGGTTGACCTCCTGGGTCAGCTGGAACACTCCTACAAGACCCGCCTGGGTTACTGGAAGGGTGGCACGGTTTCTGTATTCGGCTATGGCGGCGGCATCATTCCGCGCTTCACCGAACTGATGGATGAAAACCACAAGCCGATGTTCCCGGAATCAAAAGAATTCCATACCCTGCGTATCCAGCCTCCTGCAGGTAACCATTACACCACCAAGATGCTGCGTCAGCTGTCTGACAGCTGGAACAAGTACGGTTCCGGACTGATCGCTTTCCACGGCCAGACCGGTAACATCATGTTTATCGGTACGACTACCGAAAACACCCAGCACTTCTTTGACGAAATCAACGAGTACGGATGGGATCTCGGTGGTGCCGGTCCTTGCGTACGTACCGGCATGAGCTGCATCGGTGCCGCCCGTTGCGAACAGTCTTGCGCAAACGAGCAGAAGATTCACCGCCTGCTGGTGAACAACTTCCAGGACGATATGCACCGTCCTGCCCTGCCGTACAAGTTCAAGTTCAAGGTTTCCGGTTGCCCGAATGACTGCATGAACTCCATTCACCGCGCTGACTTCGCCGTAATCGGTACCTGGCGTGATGATATGAAGGTCGACCAGGAAGAAGTGAAGAAATTCGTAGCAGGCAAAGGTCGCCAGTACGTCGTTGATAACGTTGTCAACCGCTGCCCGACAAAGGCCCTGTCTCTGAACGACGACGACACCCTGGCAGTTGATAACCGTAACTGCGTTCGCTGCATGCACTGCATTAACGTTATGACCAGGGCCCTGAGCGTTGGTGATGACAAGGGCGTCAGCATCCTCATTGGCGGCAAGCGCACCCTGAAGATCGGTGATCTGATGGGAACCGTGGTTGTTCCATTCATGAAACTGGATACTGAAGAAGATTACGAGCGCCTGGTTGAACTGGCTGAAGAAATCATCGACTTCTTCGCTGAAAATGCACTGGAACACGAACGTACCGGTGAAATGATCGAACGCATCGGCCTCGGTAACTTCCTGGAAGGTATCGGTCTCGACGTGGATCCAAACATGATTACCCACCCACGCGCCAGTTCCTATGTTCGCCTTGACGAATGGGATGCTGAAGCAGCCAAGTGGAACGAGCGTAAAGCTGGTTAATCTGTAAAGACGCGGCAAGGTCCGCCTTAATCGGCGGACCCTTGTTAACGAATTTAAACTTTTTTGAAGAATTTAAGGTATTTGGAGGTTTACGATGGCTGATACTCCACGCTCACCAATCGAGAGCGGTACGCCGGATCCGTTTCAGTACATGCACCCAACGTTCCTGAAGAACTTCGGTCGTTGGAAATACCATGATCGCCCACGTCCGGGTGTTCTGCACCACGTTGCCGAAAGTGGCGACGAAGTATGGACTGTTCGCGTCGGTACCCAGCGTCAGTTGGGCCCCTACGAAATCAACCTGCTGTGCGACATCATCGATGACCTGGCTGACGGTTATGTCCGCTTCACCATCCGTTCCAACATGGAAGTCATGGTTACCGATGAAGCCAAGGTTCAGCCGCTGATCCAGGCTTTCGAAGATGCAGGCTACCCGGTTGGTGGTACAGGTAACTCCGTTACCATGATCTCCCATACCCAGGGCTGGCTGCACTGCGACATCCCGGGCACCGACGCTTCTGGCGTAGTCAAGGCCCTGATGGATGAACTGCATGAAGAGTTCATCAACGAGCGCATGCCTAACCGTGTCCATATCACTACCTCCTGCTGCCAGATCAACTGCGGTGGCCAGGGTGATATCGCTATCAACGTTCAGCATACCAAGCCACCCAAGATCAATCATGATCTGGTAGCCAATGCCTGTGAGCGCCCTTCTGTTGTTGCCCGCTGCCCTGTAGCCGCGATTCGTCCGGCCATGGTTAACGGCAAGCCTTCACTGGAAGTGGATGAAAAGAAATGTGTCTGCTGTGGTGCCTGCTTCCCCCCATGCCCGCCAATGCAGATCAATGATCCGGTTCACACCAAGCTGGCAATCTGGGTCGGCGGCAAGCACTCAAATGCTCGCAGCAAGCCTTCATTCCACAAGCTGGTTGCTGCCGGCATCCCCAACAATCCTCCGCGCTGGACTGAAGCTGCCGAGATCGTCAAGAAGATCCTGGCTGTTTACAAGGAAGACGCCAAGGACTGGGAACGTGTTGGTGACTGGGTTGAGCGTATTGGCTGGCCACGTTTCTTCGAACTGACTGAACTGCCGTTCACCAAGTTCCACATTGATAACTGGACCGGTTCACGCTACACCCTGAACGCGTCCGCTCATATCCGCTTCTAAGCCGGAATCAACGGGAGAGGAATATGAAGTACGGTATTTTGGTCAGTGAAGGCCCGTATACGCACCAGGCTGCTGATACTGCTTATCACTTCACCAAGGCAGCACTGGAAAAAGGCCACGAAATCTTTCGTGTGTTCTTCTACCACGACGGAGTGAACAACGGTACACGTTACACCACTCCGCCGCAGGATGAACGTAACATTGTCAAGCGTTGGTCAGCGCTGGCCAAGGAACATAACCTTGACCTGGTAGTCTGTGTTGCTGCGGCTCAACGCCGCGGCATCGCCGATGCAGATGAAGCCAAGCGTAACGGTTTGGACGGCGACAACATCGCCGAAGGCTTCCGCATCTCTGGTCTCGGCCAATTGGTTGAAGCCGGTATCCAGAGCGATCGTCTGGTAACTTTTGGCGACTGATTACGGAGCGATTGAAATGTCAACAACAAAGAAATTCATGTACGTCAACCGTAAGGCTCCTTACGGCACCGTATACGCACTCGAATCGCTTGAAGTAGTTCTGATTGGCGCAGCATTCGAACAGGATGTTTGTGTAGCTTTCATTGATGATGGTGTCTACCAGATCAAGAAAGGTCAGGACACCAGCGAAAGCGAGATGAAAAACTTTTCGCCCACCTACAATGCACTGGGTGATTATGAAGTCAACAAACTGTACGTTGAGAAAGAGTCGCTTGAAGAACGCGGCCTGACTCTCGATGACCTGATGCCCCTCGTCTATGAAGACGAAGATGACGATTATGCTGAAAAGCCGTCCATCAGGATCGTTACACGTGCCGAAATGGCTGACCTGATGGAAGAGCAGGACGTAGTCCTGAGCTTCTAAGAGGAGATTAACATGCTGTTACATACCGTTAATAAATCGCCGTTTCAGAACAACTCGCTGGACAGCTGCATTACTCATGCAAAAGACGGCAGTGGTATCTTGTTGACTGAAGACGGTGTTTATGGAGCCCTGAAAGGAACCGCGTTCTCTTCAAAGGTTGCAGACGCCATGAAAACCAAAAAGGTTTACGCTCTCGGACCGGACCTGAAAACACGCGGTGTTACTGATTCTGTTCTGGATGGCGTTGTAGTTGTGGATTACGCCGGATTTGTTGATCTGACTGCTGAATACAGTCAGGTTCAGGCCTGGCTGTAAGATCAGTTCATCAATATTTAATTTTATCTAAAGAGGAGACCGCGAGATGGCTACTATTGAAGTCGGCGGCAAGTCAGTAGAAGTGGATGAAGAAGGTTACCTGGTTAACCGCGAAGACTGGAATGAGGAAATTGCCAGCATTATGGCAAAAGAAGACGATTGTGATCTGTCTGATGCTCACTGGGAAGTAATCAACTTCCTGCGTGAATATTACGAAGAGTACCAGATTGCTCCGGCCGTTCGCGTTCTGACCAAGGCCATTGGCAAGAAACTGGGCAAGGACAAGGGCACCAGCAAGTACCTGTACGAACTGTTCCCGTATGGCCCGGCCAAGCAGGCATGTAAGTATGCCGGCCTGCCGAAGCCTACTGGCTGCGTGTAAGAAGCTGTACCAGGGTTGTGGGGCGGTATATCCGCCCCGCTTTCCGCCTGAGCCCGGCCGGTCCGGACTCTGCGAATCAAGACGAGACACTCGGTAGTTGGGGTATGCAATGTCTGCATTGACTGCTACATATGCTGGTTTATTTTACTTTGCAACAGTCGTTCTGTTGTTTGGTCTCATATACAAAATTTCTGTATATGCACGCACGCCAGCTCCATTAAAGATTGTAACAACACCTGCACCTGTTACCAGGCAAGGTGTTGTTTGGCGCATGCTGAAGGAAGTCACCGTATTCGAAAGCCTGTTCAAGTCCAATAAGTGGATCTGGCTGTTTGGCTGGATGTTCCATATTGCACTTGCCCTCGTGCTCTTCCGCCACCTGCGCTACTTCACAGAACCTGTCTGGACCGTAGTGGCCCTGGCACAGCCTTTTGGCAAATATGCCGCCTGGGCGATGCTTGCCGGACTGCTGGGTCTGTTGGGTCGACGCATCGTCGTAGACCGGGTTCGCTACATTAGCGCACCTTCTGACTACCTGATGTTACTGCTGCTTCTCGGAATCGGAGCAAGTGGCGCAGCCATGAAGTTCACCGACACCTATCACACGGATATTGTCGCGCTGAAGAGCTTCTTTATGGCCATGATGGGTCGCGCCGAATTTGGCGCCCTGCCCAATGATATCATGCTGTTGATTCACCTGGCGCTGGTTGCCGTGCTCATGATTATTTTCCCGATGAGCAAGCTGCTACATGCACCGGGCGTATTTTTCAGCCCGACACGTAACCAGGTTGACAATCCCCGTGAAAAACGTCACGTGGATGGCTGGACTGCTGACGATTCAGCAACCAGCAAGCCGGTATAATACAAGACGAAGAATTGCAGAGTTGAGGGGTTAACAAGTGGCTGACTTTGAAAGACCAGCGTTTCGTGAACTCAACGAAATTCCCGTAATCCAGGCGGGTACCATGGCCGGTAACGGCCCGTTTGTTGCCAAACCTAATCACCAGACTGACCTGGGTTTCCCCGGTGAACTGGTCGACGGCTGGGAACAAAAGGTTGTCGACAAGCTTGGGGACATGGTGAAGAACTCACGTGCACTCCAGGTTTACCTGGACGCATGCGTTAAATGCGGCGCCTGTACTGACAAATGTCATTACTATATCGGCACGGCTGATCCGAAAAACATGCCGGTGGCACGCCAGGACCTGTTACGCCAGGTCTACCGTCGCTACTACACACCAATCGGCAAGCTCCTTGGCAACATGGGCCTTGGCTGGCTGGTAGGCGCAAAAGAAATGACCAAGGAAGTGCTGGACGACTGGTATAACTACTACCACCAGTGCTCACAGTGTCGTCGTTGTTCCGTATTCTGCCCTTATGGCATCGATACCGCCGAAATCTCCATGGCCGCCCGCGAAATCATGGATTCCGTCGGTCTTGGCTCCAAGTACAACAACGAAATTATCGCCAAGGTTTTCAAGATTGGTAACAACCTGGGTCTGCCCGAAGCGGCACTTAAAGACACCATGGCTGATCTCGAAGAAGAAATCGAAGAAGATACTGGCGTGCCGGTCAAGTACCCGGTTGACCAGGAAGGCGCGGAAGTCCTGCTGGTTACACCGTCTGCCGACTTCTTTGCCGAACCGCATATCGACGGCCTGATCGGCTACGGCAAGGTTTTCCACCAGGCCGGTATCAGCTGGACCGTATCATCCTACGCGTCTGAAGCAGCCAACTTCTCCATGTTCATCGGTTCCGGTGGCAACATGAAGAAACAGGCGCTTCGCATTCGCCAGGCCGCCCTGGATCTCGGCGTCAAACGCATTATTGTCGGTGAGTGCGGTCACGCATGGCGAGTCGCCTACAATTTCTGGAATACGCTGGCTGGCCCGTTCGATTTCCTCGATCCGAAATACCCGGTTCCGCAACACATTGTTGAGTTCACTCACGATCTCATCAAGCGTGGCGCGCTGAACCTGGACAAGGAAGCCAACGACGAGTTCCGAATTACGTTCCATGATTCATGCAACGTTGCCCGCGCTTCGCGCATGGGCAACATGCCAGGCGGCCAGTTCATTTTGCCGCGCGAAGTAATCAAATCAGTAGCCAACCATTTCTATGACATGGCACCTGAAACCATACACGAGAATACATTCTGCTGTGGTGGTGGCGGTGGTCTACTGACTGATGACCTGATGGAACTGCGTGTCAAGGGTGCCTTGCCGCGCATGGAAGCCTTGAAGCAGGTAGTGGAAGAGCATGATATCAACTATCTGGCTGCAATTTGTGCAATCTGTAAGAGTCAGTTTACCAAGGTGCTGCCCTATTACGATTTCCCGATGCACATGATTGGCAGTCTGCACCAGTTGGTCAGCAATGCAATCCAGCTTGGAACCAAGGATTAAATTTTCGATTAATGGTCTCGCCCGGCAAACCAAGCCGACGAGGCATGACTAAATAGCCTAGTACATAAGTAACAGGAGAATGACAGATGGCAACTCCGGCAGATAAAATGAAAGTACATACCTTTCGCCGCTACAAGGATGGTGATCACGCCCCTCGCGCTTTCCAGGAGCAGATTTTCAGGGGCGACACTTCCTACAAGTGCCCGACCTATATTCACAAGACTCCGCCTTGTCAGGGCAGCTGCCCGGCCGGTGAAGACATTCGTGGCTACCTGAACATTGTTCGCGGTATCGAAAAGCCGTCTGGTGATACCCCATGGCAGGAATATGCATTCCGCCGTTCAACTGATGCCAACCCGTTCCCTTCTGTTATGGGTCGTGTCTGCCCGGCTCCGTGCCAGGACGGCTGTAACCGTAACGAAGTTGATGACTTTGTCGGCATCAACGCTGTTGAACAGTTTATCGGTGACTACGGTCTCGCCAGCAAGCTGACTTTCACAGCCGGTGCTGACACAGGCAAGAAGATTGCCGTTATCGGTGCAGGTCCTGCCGGTATGGCTGCCGCCTACCAGGCTCGTCGCAAGGGTCACGCAGTAACTGTATTTGACGATCATGATCATGCCGGTGGCATGATGCGCTACGGCATTCCTGGCTACCGTACTCCGCGCGACGTACTGGACGGCGAAATCGGTCGTATCGTCGACATGGGTGTTGAAATGCGTATGAACACCCGCGTTGGCAAGGACATTTCCCTGGAACAGTTGGAAAAAGACTTTGACGCAGTATTGATCTGTATCGGTGCCCAGTCCGGCCGCAACCTGCCGATCCCGGGTTCCGAAGCTGACAACTGCATCACCGGTGTTGCCTTCCTGTCCGCATTCAACCAGGGTCGCCTGACCGGTGTTGCCGGTCGCGTCGTGGTTATCGGTGGTGGTGATACTTCCATCGACGTTGCCTCTGTTGCCCGTCGTATCGGCAGCATCAAGAACGTCAACGAAAAGGATCGTCCGGAAAATGTTGTACTGGGTCATACTGCCCATGACGTCATGGATATCGCTGCCCGTGAAGGTGCAGAAGTAATGCTGATCTCACGTCAGCCAATCGAAAACATGACTGCCGCCCAGCATGAAATTGATGATGCCACCCGTGAAGGCGTTGAAATCCGCGGTTCCCTGAACCCGGTAGAAGTTATTCGTGATGCCAATGGACGTGCAACCGGCCTGAAAGTGTCCAAGCTGGACTACACTTCCGGAAAGCCGGAAGTCATCGAAGGCTCTGAAGAAATCATTGAAGCAGACCTGATCGTTGCTGCCATCGGCCAGACCGGTAACCTCGAAGGTTTTGAAGCAGTTGGCAACGACCGCGGCCTGATTGATTCCGACAAGCACTTCCAGGTACCGAATCGTCCGGGCCTGTTTGTCGCCGGCGACATCGTGCGTCCGCACCTGTTAACCACTGTTATCGGCCAGGCTTCTATCGCCATTGACAGTATTAATCAGTACTTCGCCAAGAAGGAGCTGGGCAAGCGCCCGAAGGTTGACGTACATCACTTCAGCCTGCTGAATAAGCTGACCGAAACCAACCTGATGCCGACCAACTACGCGCCGAGTGCTGAGGGTGGTCCACGTGCGATTGACCAGGGTTTGCGTGGTACATCCGAAGATGGCAAGGCCGTGGGTGGTTTCGCGATCCATAACTACGAAGATCGTTCAGGCGCGGAAATCATTCCGTCTACAGAACTGTTCCTTGGCCACTTCAAAAACGAGACTCGTCACAAGCGATCAGAGTCCGTACCGTCAGCTGATGATGTTCTGGGTCATTTTGAAGAACGTATGGCAGGCTTGCCGGAAGAAGAAGTGGTTGCCGAAGCCAAGCGCTGCATGAGTTGTGGCATGTGTTTTGAGTGTGACAACTGCGTCATCTACTGCCCGCAAGACGCGGTACATCGTACACCGAAGAACGAGTCCACCATGGGTCGCTATGTTTATACCGACTATAGCCGCTGCATAGGCTGCCACATTTGTCAGGATGTGTGCCCGACCGGTTATATCAAGATGGGTCTCGGCGAATAATACCTGGCAACGGGAGGAATGGCGGAATGTCAGCAGCAATCAGAAGTACCCTGGCCATCACCCTGGTAGCGCTCCTGTCGATGACAGGAGCTGCGGCCGTCGCTGATAGCCACGGCGAAAAATCACACAGGATTACCGCCAAGGGCGACAAGTGCGTGGAACCTACCGATGTCATGCGTCGTAACCATATGGATTTCATCCTGCATCAGCGCGACGACACACTTCGCCGCGGTATTCGCACCAGCAAGCACAGCCTGAAGGAATGCATCAATTGCCATGCGGACCCGAAGACCAACAGCGTCATTGGTGAAGACGGCTTTTGCGCCGGCTGCCACGAGTACGCGGCTGTAAGTGTTGATTGCTTCAGCTGTCATAACGACAAGGCCGAGACGAAACAATCCGCGGTTACGCACCCTGCCGGTGACACAACCGCAGAAAATTCGTCCTTGCCTGAAGACAACAATTCAAAGTAAACGAGGAACCAGTAACATGAGCCTCAACCGTCGTGAATTTCTCGGAGCAGGCGTCGCCGCTGTAGCCGGTACCGCCATCGCACCGGGCATTCGTTTGATTGAGCTGGCCGAAGCTCGCTCCCCCGAGGAAGCAGCCACAGCACAACAGCGTTGGGGCATGCTGATTGACACAAACAAATGCGCCAATGGCTGCACCTCCTGTGTTGAAGCATGTCACACCGAGAACGGCATCAGCAGCCACAATCGACCGAATACCGATCAGCAGTGGATTCGCAAAATCAATGCGAAGGATCCGTCAACCGGCAAGGAATACTCACTGCCGATGATGTGTCAGCATTGCGAACACCCACCGTGTGTTGACGTATGCCCTACCGGCGCATCCATGCGTCGCGAAGACGGCATTGTCCTGGTTGATCGTCACATTTGTATCGGTTGCCGTTACTGCATGATGGCATGCCCTTACAAGGCTCGCTCCTTCGCTCATGAGGCCGTCGAAAATCCGGCACATCATGCGCCACGCGGCAAAGGTACTGTTGAATCCTGCACCCTGTGTGTTCACAAGGTCGATCGTGGCGACGGCACGACTGCCTGCGCGGAAGCCTGTGACCAGGCCGGACACAAGGCAATTGTTTTTGGTGATCTCAAGGATCCCAATAGCGATATCGCCAAGCGCCTGCGCGAAGAAACAAGCCGCCAGTTGCGCGCTGACCTGGACCTGAACACCGGTGTCCGGTATCAGAATATTTAACCGGCAGAAACTCCCTGCGACAACGCAATAACGGGTAAGAATTATGGCAAATGTTCGATACACAATGATTAAAGGTACAAGCCTGGGATTCTGGGCTTTACTCGGACTTTTTGGTGCGTTTATTGCCGCCGGCCTTGGCGCGACTTACTACATGGAACACAACGGCCACTGGGTTACGGGCATGAACAACGCCGTGGTCTGGGGCATGCCGCATGTCTTCGCGGTCTTCCTGATCGTCGCCGCATCCGGTGCGCTGAATGTTTCATCCATCGCCACGGTTTTTGGCCGCGCCATGTACAAGCCACTGGGTCGCCTGTCCAATGTGCTGGCCATCACCCTGCTCATCGGCGGGTTGAGCGTCCTGGTACTCGATCTGGGTCGCCCTGACCGCCTGATCGTGGCCATGACCAAGTACAACTTCAAATCCATCTTTGCCTGGAACATTATCCTGTACAACGGCTTCCTGCTTGTTGTCGGTATCTACCTGTGGACACTGATGGAAAAGAAAATGAACCGTTTCAGCAAGGCAGCCGGTACCGCCGCGTTCATCTGGCGCCTGGTGCTCACAACCGGTACCGGTTCCATCTTCGGCTTCCTGGTTGCGCGTCAGGGTTATGACGCCGCCATTATGGCGCCGATGTTCATCATCATGTCATTTGCCTACGGTCTTGCGTTCTACCTCGTGTTCCTGATTGCCAGCTACAAGCTGACCGGTCGTGAACTGGGCGACGCCGTAGTCAATCGCCTGAAGAACCTGCTTGGCGTTTTTGTTGCCGCTGCACTCTACTTTGTTGCGGTACATCACCTGACCAACCTCTACATTACCGAGCACCACGGCTTCGAGGCGTTCATTCTTCGTGGCGATAACGGCGGCGGTATCTACAGCCGTGTATTCTGGATTGACCAGGTGTTGCTGGGCAGTATCGTTCCAATGATTATCCTGTTCACCGCCCTGTCCAAGTCCCGCGCCATGGTTGTTGCTGCCAGTGTCCTGGTTATCCTGGGCGGACTGGCACAGATGTATGTCACAATTGTTGGTGGCCAGGCCTACCCAATGACCTTGTTCCCGGGCTGGGAAATTAGCAGCAGCTTTGGTGATGGCCAGACTGCTACCTACTCGCCAAGCAAGTGGGAAGTCATGCTGGGCATGGCCGGCATTGCCATTACCCTGGCTGCCACCACCTTTGCCATCAAGGTGCTGCCACTGCTGCCGGAAAGTCTTGCCGACAAGGTAGCGGACCCACACCACAAGGCGGGTTAATACCGGGCAAAAACCCGCACAAACGGGTTTCATCGCGATACAATAACCGCGCCAGGATTCCTGGCGCGGTTTATTTGCTTCTAGAGGGTATCCATTCATGACCACAGAACATCCATTTGCACAATTCGTACGCATACTCGGCAAGGGCCGAACCGGTTCCCGCGACTTTACCGAACAGGAAGCCGAAGAAGTCATGCGCATGATCCTGGCCAATGAGATCACTGCCGAACAGCTTGGAGCAGTACTGATGCTGTTGCGCGTCAAGGAAGAAACGCCAGCCGAAATTGCCGGCTTCGTTCGTGCCATCAAGAAGTCCTTTGAACTACCGTCAGATCGACCTGCTGTTGATGTTGACTGGTCATCCTATGCCGGCAAGCGTCGGCACCTGCCCTGGTACATATTGTCAGCACTGTTGCTGGCACAAAACGGTATTACCGTTTTCATGCACGGCGCCAGTGGCCATACTGCCGGCAGAATCTACACCCGTGATGTGCTGGCGCTGCTCGGCTTGCCCGCTGCCCGATCATTTGCGGAAGCCTGTGATCAACTGACAAAAAATCACTTCAGCTACATGGACCTGGAGCACATGAGCCCCCGACTGCACCAGATCATCGAGCTGCGCCCTGTTCTTGGCCTGCGCTCACCGGTTCATACTGTTGCCCGGCTGATAAATCCCATGGATGCCACCCATGTTATCACCGCTATCCATCACCCCGGCTATCACCCGACCCACCAGGAGTCCTCGCGCCTGCTTGGTCATGCCCATGCCGCGGTGGTCAAGGGCGAAGGCGGTGAAATCGAACGCAACCCCGATATGGAAACACTGGTCAAAACACTGCATGGCGACACCATGGAAGATGAGCTCTGGCCGGCCATGTTCAAGAAGCGTCACGTCAAACCGGCTGAGCTGAACCCCGCCTCTCTTGCCGCCGTCTGGCGCGGTGAATACGAGGACGAATACGGGGAAGCCGCAATCATCGGCACCGCTGCCATTGTTCTGAAAACCATGGGACGCACAGCCACCATGGAGGCAGCCGAAGCACTGGCCAGTGAAATGTGGCAGTTACGTCCAAAAGAAACACTCGCGGCTGTCGCCTGACCCGGGACATCAAAGGACTCAATGCCATGGCTCATGTTTACATTTCCGCGGCACATAAATCTTCGGGCAAGACAACAGTCAGCCTGGGTATTGCCGCGGCCCTGAGTCAACGTGGTATCGGTGTTCAGCCGTACAAAAAAGGGCCGGACTACATTGACCCCATTTGGCTGAAAACAGCCAGTGGTCGTAACTGCTATAACCTCGACTTCAACACCCAGACACACGATGAGATTCTACGCTGCTTCGCAGACCATCTTGGTGACAGCGATCTTGCCCTGATCGAAGGCAACAAGGGACTTCACGATGGCATGGATCGAGACGGCGCTGACAGCAATGCGGCGATGGCCAGGCTTTTAAGCGCCCCGGTGGTACTGGTACTGGATTGCCAGGGTATTACCCGGAACGCGGCGCCGGTTCTGCTTGGACTGCAGATGTTTGACCGGGGCGTCACTATTGCCGGCGTCATTCTCAACAAGACCGCGGGTGAGCGCCACGAATCCAAGTTGCGGTCAGTTATCGAACATTATACCGATATCCCTATTCTCGGTACGATAGGTCGACATTCCGACCTGCACATTGACGAACGCCACCTGGGATTGATGCCGAGCAATGAAACCGACCAGGCGTCCCGGATTATTGACAATATTGCCCGTCATGTCACAGACCAGGTGGACCTGGATCGCTTTCTTGCATTGGCGGGTAACAGCCACCCATCAACAAAAGCGATCACGCCTGCTGCACCTGGAAAAGCGTTCCGCCTCGGTATCGCCCGTGATGCAGCGTTCGGGTTTTATTATCCGGATGACCTGGAAGCATTCGAGCAAAACGGTGCGGAACTGGTTTTTTTTGATACTTTGCATGACTCAACGCTGCCCAATGTAGACGCACTGTTTATCGGTGGCGGTTTTCCGGAAACCTGCATGACACAACTTGAACAGAATACAGGCATGCGCCAGTCAATTCGCCGGGCACTGGAAGCCGGCATGCCCGCCTATGCTGAATGCGGCGGGCTAATGTACTTGTCCCGCTCCCTCGCCTGGCGCGGCCATCAGGCGAATATGGTCGGCGCTATCCCGGCCGATGCCGTCATGCACGAGCGGCCACAGGGACGCGGTTACTGCCATTACCAGGTGTCCGCTGATCACCCCTGGTTCACGCCCAATCACGTACAAGAAAACCTGATTCATGCCCACGAGTTTCATTACTCCAGCCTGGAGAATCTGCCCGACGACAGTACCTATGCATATACTATACACAGGGGCACTGGTATTCAGAATCGACGTGACGGCGTTGTCATTCATAACCTGATGGCCACGTATGTACACCAACGGCAAACCCGGCAGCACGCATGGGTAGATGCTTTTTGTGCATTTGTACGACAACACGTTACCTCCAGAAACGAACAATCGACCACAGCAAGGAATTAACATGATTACAGTAACCGACGCCGCAGCCAGGCAGATTGAAATTGCAGCCAGTGATGACGGAATGAAAGATCTGGCGCTGCGGGTTGCCGTGCGCCAGGATGACACCGGTTCGCTTGAATATGGAATCGGCTTCGACGAGATTCGAGATGACGATATCAAGTTCAGGGCCGGTAATGTTACACTGGTAATAGCCCCGGCGTTCAGGGAAGTGCTGAGCGACATGACGATCGATTACGCCGAAATTGAGCCTGGAAAGTTTCATTTCATTTTTATTAACCCCAACGATCCCAACCATGTGGCTCCTGGTTCGGACCGGGATAATCTCGACAGCTAGATTGCATGAACCAGTTCAACCGTAAACCGGAATCGATACAGGGCGACAGGGCCGGTAACGCCGCGTCGACGCGCATTCCGTCCGGTTTATGGCTCCCGGCAACAGGTCTTACCGTCATGTTGTTGCTTGCCACCATTGGCAGCGCAATAGGCGCCATATTTCCCGATTATGCTGCTACTGTATTCCGGGTACAGTTTGGCCTGTTTGTTGGCACCATTCCGTTTGCAGTTTTGCTGTTTATCCGCATGCGCCAGAATGTCACCATACCACTGAAACGACTAAAGCAATGGTCAAGACAGGTACGCGCCGGTGATCTGTATACCCCTATTCCATTACCGCCACGTGGCAGGCTTCGCCAGGTGATATCCGATATCAATACTCTGACAGATGAACTTCACAGCCTGACAGATGAAATGGATACCAAGGTTCGCGCACAAACCGAACACATTGCCTCCAAGTCACGCTCACTGGAGATTCTGTACGATATTGCCACTGACCTGAGTACGGCACGCAATCTTGATGAATTGCTGGAACAGTTTCTGGATACGCTGATGGTTCTGGTCGATGCCCGCGCCGCCAGCGTGCGCATGACAACAGAAAATGGCCAGACTCAACTCGTTGCCAGCCGGGGATTAAGCACCGAAATAGTCAAGGCCGAACTCCGTGTGGACGTGAACCGGTGCCTGTGCGGTGAGATAGCCCAATTCGGCGGACTCGGTATACAGCAAGGCCTCAAATCCTGCGACAAGCATCTTGACTGCGGCCCGATGCTGGATGATTGCAGCGAACTCATTGTTGTACCGCTGCAGTACCGAGACAAGATACTCGGTGTATACAACCTGTTCCTTGATCGTCCCAGTGCCGAGCTGGGCAAGGATGTTCGTGACCTGCTGAACAGTATCGGCAAGCATCTCGGGCTTGCGGTCGCCAAGGCGCGGCTCGACGACAATGAGCGTCGCCTTGCCATCATGGAAGAACGCAATATGATCGGCAATGAACTTCACGATTCACTGGCACAGACGCTTGTCAGCATGCGACTGCAAATCAAGATGCTAGGGGAAACATTATTCCGGAAAGATGTGCGCAGCGCCCAGAATGAAGTGCGCCAGTTGCGCAGCGCCATTGAGGAAGCACACGACAGCCTGCGGGAACTGCTGACCAATTTCAAATCACGCATGGACGAACGCGGATTGCTGCCGGCAGTTGAAGACCTGGTTATTCGCTTCAAGTCAGAAACCGGCGTCGCCGTTTTCCTGCAAAATGACCTGATCGATACCAATTTCAGCCCAACCCAGGAGGTCCAGGTCTTCCGCATTATACAGGAGTCCCTGGCCAATATCCGGAAACACAGCAACGCCTGCAATGTCCGAATTCTTCTGTTCAACAGCGATCGGGAGCACTTTGATGTCTTGATCGAAGATGATGGCCTGGGCATGGATCGGGACAGCAGCTCCCCTCGCCGACCGGGGGAACAAATCGGTTTGAGTATAATGCGCGAGCGCGCCAATCGCCTGCATGGTACGCTCAGCATTGAAAGCGAGACGGGCGAAGGCACGCGGGTGCATCTTGTCTGCCCGTTACACAGCCAGGATCCCCCGATAGTTACCCGCCAGGAACCGGAACCCGATGCGCGTATTGCTAATTGACGATCATTCACTGGTTCGCAAGGGCCTGGAAGTCATGCTCCAGAGTCGTGGCGTCGAAATCGCCGCGTCCGTTGATTCCGGCCACGAAGGAATCGAAAAAGCCCGGCAGCTCAACCCCGATATTATCCTGCTCGATGTGCAAATGCCGGAAATGAATGGCCTGGAGACTCTTGCACGGCTTCGCAAGGAAGGCATCGATATCCCGGTGCTCATGCTCACCATGAGTCGTGATGAGTCCGATCTCCAGGGCGCATTGCGTAACGGCGCCCAGGGTTACCTGCTGAAAGATATGGAGCCGGAAGACCTGGTGCCAGCACTCAAGTCGGCACTAAATGGCGACAATGTTGTTGCCAAGGAGCTGATTGGATCGTTGACCCGTATTGTTCAGGGCAAGACTGATGCTGACGACGCGCGGAAACCGGTAACACCGGTTTCCGACCTGACACCGCGAGAGCATGAGATTCTTTGTCATATTGCCGAAGGACAGAGCAACAAGGTCATTGCCCGGTCACTGGATATCACCGACGGCACAGTCAAGCTGCATGTTAAATCCATACTGCGCAAGCTTGGTGTGCACTCACGCGTAGAAGCTGCGGTCATTGCTGTTGAAAACGGCCTTGGCAGAAAGAAGATCCGCTAAGCCACCTGGATGCTCAAGCAGTCCCGCTATCGGCCACGTGAGATGATTACTGCACCATCTGCTCCGGATGGAACCAGTTTAGCTTGTCTCGCAGCTTCACGACTTCACCAACAATGATCAGCGTGGGTGCCTGAATCTCCTCATCCTTGACCACATCATGCATGGTTGCCAGGGTGCCGGTGTACACGCGCTGATGGCGGGTTGTACCTTGTTGTACAAGTGCAATAGGTGTATCAGCTGACAAGCCGTGTTCTACCAGTTCGCGACACAGCGGTTCCAGCGCCACCAACCCCATGTAGATCACGATTGTCTGGTTGGGTTTGACCAGCCCTTCCCAGTTCAGGTTCACCGAACCATCCTTTAGATGGCCGGTAACAAAGGATACCGATTGCGAATAGTCGCGATGAGTTAATGGTATGCCTGCATAGGATGCACAACCGGAAGCTGCAGTAATGCCCGGCACCACCTGGAACGGGATGCCTTCCTCCATCAGTAACTCAATCTCTTCGCCGCCGCGACCAAAAATAAATGGATCACCGCCCTTGAGACGACATACGCGCCGCCCCTCCTTGGCCAGTTTCACCAGCAGCTTGTTGATGTCACCCTGCGGAATGGCGTGGTTGGCGCGCTCTTTGCCAGCATAGATTCGATCGGCATCACGGCGCACCTTCTCCAGCACTTCGGGCGAAACCAGGCGGTCGTAAACCACGACGTCGGCCTGTTGCATCAGGCGCAAGGCGCGGAAGTTGAGCAGATCCGGATCGCCCGGGCCGCCACCGACCAGGTACACTTCGCCAACACCCTTGCTTTGTCCGCTTTCTTTCGCAAGCTCGGCGGCAAGCATGGTTTCGGCTTCCTCTTCGGCACCGGAGAGCATGAGCTCCGTCACCGGGCCTTGCAGAATTCTTTCCCAAAAACCGCGGCGTTCGTTGCTGGTCTTGAACTTCGCCTTGACCTTGTCGCGGAAGCGACCCGTCAGGCTGGCAAGCCTGCCATACGCTGCCGGAATGGATGATTCGAGCCTGGCCCGAATCAGGCGCGCCAACACCGGTGATGCGCCGCCGGTTGATATGGCAACCACCACTGGTGAACGATCAACTATCGAAGGTACAACAAAGCTGCACAGGTCCGGTGTATCCACAACGTTGACCGGGATATTGGCCTCGCGCGCGGCGGCAGCCACGTGCTCATTGATCGCCCTGTCATTGGTCGCAGCAATAATCAGCATTTGCCGGGCCACGTGAGACGCTTCGAATGCCGACCGTAGATAGGAGATTTCGCCGTTATCGACACGCGCCTGGACAGCAGCCGTCAATTCCGGTGCAACCACCTGGACCCTGGCACCGGCACTCAGCAACAGGGCGATTTTCCTGGCCGCCACATCGCCGCCGCCAACCACCAGGCATTCGCGATCTTTCAAATCAACAAATATGGGAAAATAATCCATGCAGCACCTTCGAAGAATTCCGGATTTTTCTGTAAATACAGGAACTTACGGGAGATTAACCATCAGGCTGAACAGCCCCTCTTGGAATGCTGGGCTAAGCCGGCGGCCACACCCAGAAAATGGACACTAAACCGCCCGGGATCAAGACCCGACCAGAATAGACCATATTCATGAACAGGCCTGTAAAGACATGCTCATGAATATGGCGGAGGAGCAGGGATTCGAACCCTGGGAGGGCGTAAACCCTCGCTGGTTTTCAAGACCAGTGCTTTCAACCGCTCAGCCACCCCTCCGGATTGACCAAGTCGAACCGGTTCATTGCCGGCCCGATCTGGAAGCGGCGCCAAGGATACCCGAAGCCATGGCCGCATTCCAGCCCTAAAAAACCCGATATTGCTCTTGTTGACGTTATATCAACAGCCAAGTAGGCTAGTCGAATTGAACCAATCTATCAGGAGATTTCATGAACCAAAATCCGCAGATTCTGACCCGCTCAGGCGTATCGGCCCTGGAAACCAACAAGGTGTTACGCAACACCTACATGCTGCTTTCCTTGACCCTGCTTTTCAGCGCACTGACAGCAGCCATTTCCATGATGGTGGTCACTTCGCCCTGGGTACCGCTTGCTTCCAGCATTGGCGCCCTGGCAATGATCTGGCTGGTTCTGCCGCGTACAGCTAACTCTGGTGCCGGCATCGCGGTTGTGTTTGCCATCACCGGCCTGCTGGGATTCGGCCTCGGCCCCATTCTGAACAGCTACCTGGCCATGAGTAACGGCTCGCAGGTTGTCGCAACAGCCTTGGGCGGCACTGGTATTATTTTCCTGGGCCTGTCAGGTTACGTTCTGACCACGCGCAAGGATTTCTCCTTCATGGGCGGCTTCCTGATGGTGGGCTTCTTCGTGGTGCTGCTGGCAGCCGTTGCCAACATCTTCCTGGCGATCCCGGCGCTGTCATTGGCGATTTCCGCTATCGTCATCATGATCATGAGTGGTTTCATCCTGTATGACACCAGCCGCATTATTAACGGTGGCGAAACCAACTATGTGCTTGCCACAGTCAGCCTGTACCTGAGCATTTACAATATCTTCATTCACCTGCTGCACCTGTTGGGCGCACTGGGCGGTGATGACTGAACGACTTGAGTGCATGCATCAAACTGGAAAGCCCCGCGAGGGGCTTTCTTTTTGCCGGAGATGGTTTTATGGATATGTGGATGAAAATTGCATCAGCAGTCACCCTGGGCCTGATTGCTGTATTAATATTTCCACGAGCCCAGGCAATGATGAAAAACAGTCCCAAGGCCGAGGCCGGTGACTGGCAGGCAGTGTTGCTGCCCCTGCTGGCGGTAGCCGGGTTTATTGTCCTGCTTGTGATGATGTTAAAATAGATCGATCTTTGATTTTTTTTCGGAAAGCCTGTAACCAATGACTGATTTGTTTGAAGAAAAAGCCAAGGACTGGGACGTAAACGACCGCGTACTGGCTCTGTCCAGGGGCGTTGGTGCAGCCTTGCTCGCCAACGTAGAGTTCAAACCGGATATGTCAGTCATGGATTTTGGTGCCGGCACCGGCCTGCTCGCTTCCCACGTGGCGCCACGGGTAGCCCAGATTACCGCCGTGGATATCTCTGAGTCGATGCTGGAAAAACTCACAGCCAAGACCGAGTTGCAAGGCAAGGTCAAACCCCTGTGCCGGGATATACTTTCCGATCCTGTTGGTGAGCGCTATGACGTTATCATTAGTGCCATGGCCATGCATCATATCGAGGATACGGACCGGCTGCTGCGCACTTTTGCATTTCATCTGAAGCCAGGTGGTCGTGTTGCCCTGGCCGACCTGGACAAGGAAGATGGAACATTCCACCCGGCCGATGTGCAAGGCGTGTTTCATCATGGTTTTGAACGAAACCCGTTGCAACAAAAGCTGGAAGCAGCTGGCTTTTGTGATGTGGATTTTGTAACCGCCCATACGGTACGGGGTGAAGAAAAGGATTATCCGGTATTCCTGGCAACAGCCAGTCTGAAATAGTGGCTTGCCCGCAGCTTCGCAGCATTGGTATTGGTCGGTCAATCTAGAACAGGTATCCCAGCCAATCGATATCACCTCCGGGCCACTGCCTTGGACCTGTTTTCATAACAAGCAGATTGTCCAGTTGTTCACAGGCAATACCATAATTCTTATGTTCGTCGATTCTCAACCATGTACATTTCGCCGACACCTGCTGAAACCCGTTATTTAAATAGACTTTCGGGTTAGCTGCCACGAGCACAATAAACTCCACGTCTTTTTGTTGCGCATAAACCGCAAGCTCATGAAGCATCGATGTGCCAATACCCCGGCCACGGAACATTTCCGATACACAGAAATCAATTATCCCGAGCACCTTGCAAACGGATTCGCCAACTCTGCTTACCCGAAAATCAATCCCCATATACCCAATCAATTCATCTTCCGCATAGCACAGTATTCGCATATGCGGCAGCTGCTTGTACCATGATCGATCCACCTGGTATCCGGGAAATGAATTATTGCGAAGCCTGGTAATCGATGAATGTATGGTTTCATTCACGTCTATTTCGGGCACAATAATCAATGGCACGCCCCTTGGCTAATGATATTGCCAGCTATACGCTCACGCCGATAACCAACTACTCTCCACGGAATGGGGTCCTGTTACCTGGCCAGCCCCGAGTCTCGCCGGGACAATCTTCGATAGCGATGCACGCTCGCCTGGTACGGGTGACAAATTGTCTGCACCGCAAGAGATAAAGCTGAACACTATGCGGTTATCCCGGTTGCGACCTCCACCGCCTGAAAATCGGCCTGCTTGCGGCCTTTGTAATTCACGCCGAGGTAGAAAGTCCGTCTACAACCAGTGTTTGAATGCCATCGGCAAGGCGTTACGCACTCAGCTTCGCCTTTATCTTGAGCTTGATGTTTTCAAGCTCGGTTAACACTTCCATTTTGCTGACCTGCTTCTTGAAGCCTTCACTGGTGAGATCACCATCTGCCAGCATTTCGGTCCAGCTCTCCCGGTTTTGCGCCTGTAACCGGACAAATTCGGACTCATCCTGCTTGGCGCCCTCAACCAGCTTTTTTAGCTCCGCTTTGGCCAGTACGCCACCCTCATCCCTGATGTTATCGACAAAGTCCGTGAACTTGCCCATGAGCGCCTCCTTGCATCTCGTTGTCGCGATCCATTGCGACCGATATCATGTGCTGCCTATGAATGAATGGTCGTGATACCGCCCATATATTGATTCAGAGCAGCAGGCACGGTAATGCTGCCGTCTTCATTCTGGTAGTTTTCCATTATCGCTACTAGCGTTCGCCCTACCGCAAGGCCCGAGCCATTTAACGTATGCAACAACTCGGGCTTGCCGGTTTCCGGGTTGCGCCAGCGCGCCTGCATGCGCCGCGCCTGGAATGACTCAAAATTCGAACACGAAGATATTTCCCGGTATTTCTGCTGGCCCGGCAACCAGACCTCCAGGTCGTAGGTCTTGGCAGCGGAAAACCCCATATCGCCGGCGCACAGCGCCATCACGCGGTACGGTAACCCCAGCTTCTGTAGAATAGTTTCTGCATGACTCGTCAGCTCTTCAAGCGCGCTATAGGAGTCTTCCGGGCGCACCAGTTGCACCAGCTCCACCTTTTCGAACTGGTGTTGGCGAATCATGCCGCGCGTATCTTTTCCGTATGACCCGGCTTCGCTGCGGAAACAGGGAGTATGCGCTGTAATGCGAACCGGCAACTTGTCAGCATCGTAAATCACATCGCGGGCAATATTGGTCAGCGGCACTTCGGCTGTCGGTATCAGGTAATACTCCTGCTCTCCGCTCAGCCTGAACAAGTCTTCACCAAACTTCGGCAACTGACCGGTGCCGCGCAGGCTGTCCGCGTTCACCATGTACGGGACATATTGCTCGACATAACCATGCTCTGCCGTATGAGTATCAAGCATGAACTGGGTTAACGCACGGTGCAGTCGTGCCAGGCCGGCGCTCATGACCGAAAAGCGTGAACCGGTAAGCTTGGCTGCCGTTTCAAAATCAAGCTGACCCAGCGCCGCACCAAGATCGACATGATCCTTTGGCTCAAAATCAAACTGCCTGGGTGTTCCCCACTGACGTACTTCAACATTGGCGTCTTCGTCCAGTCCGTCCGGCGCCGATTCATGAGGCAGGTTCGGAATACCCAGCGCAATGTCCTGCAGCTGTTGCTGCAAATCGGACAATGCTTGCTCGGATGCTTTCAGCTCGTCACCAATTTTCGCCACCGCCTGCATGATGGCCGATGCATCTTCACCTGCCGCCTTGGCCTTGCCGATTTCCTTGGACCGGGCATTGCGCTCGGCCTGCAACTCCTGGGTTCTCACCTGGATATCCTTGCGCCGGCTTTCCAGTGACACAAGCGTCGCGGCATCAAGATCAAAGCCACGGCGTTTCAGCGCGCTCGCGGCAATTTCAATATCAGTTCGTAACAGTTTCGGGTCCAGCATGGATGAATTATCCTTATTTGCAATTTACTTTGGCAGACCATTGCACCAGGTGACCCGGGGCAACCTGGTCTGCCAAATGTTCAACAATACTTTCTACTTTTTCCGGTGTGTCAAAAAATTCAATAACGACCGGGAGATTCAACGACAAATCGATGATCCCTGCGGAATGCATCTGGCCGTGTTCGCCGAATCCCTGGATACCGCGAAATACGGTAACACCGCGTACCTGCTCCTGGTCGTGGAGCTGTTTCAGCAATCCGCTTACCTGCCCTTCTCCCTCGGCCAGGTAGATGCGCACCATGGTTACAGTCTCAGATTTCACAATTGCCTCCCTGCCACCAGGCCCAGCCATGCGCCGCCCGTACACAAGACAACACTTAGCAAAATATTGCCTGCGGCCTTCAGCCAATCGCCCTGCTCCATCAAGGCCACCGTCTCGATGGAGAAAGTGGAAAACGTGGTAAACGCGCCAAGCACGCCCACCAGCAATGTCGCACGCCAGACGGGCGGCAACGCCGCCTTCTCCGTCAAAACTACAAACAGTATCCCCATTAACAGTGAACCTGCAACATTCACTACCAGCGTGCCCCAGGGGAAATCCCGACCGGCAACATTATATACCGCTGTTGACGCCAGGTAACGCATCACTGCGCCGACAGCTCCACCGACGGCAATGGCCAACAACTGTATCATTTGTCCCCCCGGTACCTGGCATCAAGTTGCCGCAGGTGCGTCAGTCGCTCGCGAATTTTCAGCTCAAGCCCTCGGTCTACCGGATGGTAATACTGTCGTGCTGACATGCCATCTGGAAAATACTGTTCGCCGGCAGCATAACCTTCCGGTTCGTCGTGGGCATAGCGGTAATCCCGGCCATAATCCAGTTGCTTCATCAGCTTTGTCGGTGCATTGCGCAGATGCAACGGTACTTCGAGCGAACCCAGTTCCTGTACATCCTTCATAGCCGCCTTGAACGCCGTGTAAACTGCATTGCTTTTGGGTACCGACGCCAGGTACACCAGCGCCTGCGCCATAGCCAGCTCTCCCTCGGGACTGCCAAGACGCTCCTGCACATCCCAGGCATTGAGGCTCAGCTGCAATGCGCGTGGATCGGCATTGCCAATATCCTCGCTGGCCATGCGGACGATGCGTCGCGCGAGGTACAGGGGGTCGCAGCCACCGTCAAGCATGCGTGCAAACCAGTAAAGTGTCGCATCAGGATCAGAGCCACGCACGGACTTGTGCAATGCCGATATCTGGTCATAGAACGCTTCACCACCCTTGTCGAATCGACGAACGCCACCGGCCACCACTTCCTTGATCACTTCCAGCGAAATATGTGATTCAGACAAGTCAGCGGCGATTTCCAGCAGGTTCAATGCACGCCTGGCATCTCCGTCGGCGGCATCAACCAGTATTGCCAACGCCTCGTCGTCAATCGTCAGGCCAGTGGCAGCGAGGCCACGCTCATCGTGCAGTGCGTGCTCGATAACCAGTCGCAATTCATCATGACCGAGCGATTTCAGCACATAGACGCGTGCACGGGAAAGCAGTGCGTTGTTTAATTCAAATGACGGGTTTTCTGTGGTAGCACCGATAAAAGTAACCGTGCCTGATTCCACGTGCGGCAAGAACGCGTCCTGTTGCGACTTGTTAAAGCGATGCACTTCGTCAACAAACAATACTGTCGCCTGACCCATGGACTGGTATTGCTGCGCCTGCTCTACGGCCGCGCGGATATCCTTTACCCCTGCCAACACGGCAGAAAGCGTAATAAAGTGGGCGTCGCACAGGTTCGCCAGCATGCGTGCGAGCGTGGTCTTGCCCGTGCCCGGTGGTCCCCAAAAGATCATTGAGTGCAGGCTGCCCTGCTCCAGGGCGCGCCGCAAGGCCTTGCCTTCTCCCAGCAAATGCGATTGCCCGACATAATGTTCGAGTGTTTGCGGCCGCATGCGATCGGCCAAAGGACGTGTATCAATTGCGCCGGCAACTGGCTCAGCGGATGACGAAAACATATCCCGCGTAATCACGATAACCCGTGTTACTGGACTGGCGCGCCGACGATATCAACGCCTGCAGGCGGGCTGAACTGAAAACGGCTGTTGTCTATCTTCCCGTTTTCACGATTATCAGCCAGGGTGACGCGCGTGGTCTGACCAAAACTGTCCACCATCTCCAGCATACGCAGCTGACCATTTTCAAACGCGATGCGGATATTTTCGTATCCACCATCAGATTTCTTTGGTTTCATTTGCGTCCATTCCAGCTTGCCTTGCTTGCCCAATGACTTGAGCTCAAAGTTGTCGTCGATCCTGCCACTACCACTCAACAGGAACGCCGGTGTCTGGCCCAGCCCGGCGTCTACCGCCCTGAACGTTGCCTGTTTCAGCTCAACATCATAAACCCAGATCTTTTTGCCGTCAGAGACTATATGTTGCTTGAACGGCTCAAGATAATCCCAGCGAAAGCTGCCCGGACGCTTGATCAACAACTTGCCGGATGTTTCCTGTATCGGTGACAGGGATTCATCCAGCACCACCTGGCTGAACGAGGCGCTGAAGGTTTTCACCTGACTGTAAAACCGGCGCAGGCTCTTGATGCCATCGGCTGATACCGTTGCCGCCGGAAACACCAGCACCAACAACAATACCGGAACAAAAATTTTTCTTGCTGATAACATAACTACCCTTTTGGTGGTGGCGGTGCCAATACTTCCCGCGAACCGTTGGATTGCAATGGACCGACCACACCGCTTTTTTCCATTTGCTCGATAAGGCGCGCCGCCCTGTTGTAACCTATGCGCAATCGACGCTGTACCCCGGAAATGGATGCCTTGCGTGTTTCGGTGACTATGGCCAAGGCTTCATCATACAGAGGATCGGACTCATCATCGCCGGACATACCGGCAGAAAATGCACTGCCCGGCGTTTCACTAAGCGATTCCGGTGACAGTATGGAATCGTCGTATGCAGGCTTGCCATTCTTCTTCAGCGCGTTGACCACGTTGTGCACCTCATGATCGTCGACAAAACTGCCATGAACACGCAACGGCACACCTTGTCCCGGTTGCAGGAACAGCATGTCGCCATGTCCCAGCAACTGCTCTGCCCCCATCTGGTCGAGAACGGTGCGTGAGTCCACGCGTGATGAAACCTGGAACGCGATACGCGCCGGGATATTGGCCTTGATCAGGCCGGTTATCACGTCAACAGAGGGTCGCTGTGTAGCAAGAATCAGGTGCAAACCGGCAGCACGGGCTTTTTGCGCCAGGCGCGCGATCAGCTGCTCTACTTTCTTGCCGACTACCATCATCATATCGGCAAGCTCATCAATAAGAATTACGATATAAGGCAGGGCCTTCAGTTCAGGTGCCTCTTCATCGATACCTTCAATAGGTTCAAACAACGGATCCTTTAGCGGCTTTCCTGCTTCGGCCGCATCCTTCACCTTGCGGTTATAACCGCCGATGTTGCGCACACCCAGCGCCGCCATCAGGCGATACCGTCGTTCCATTTCACCAATACACCAACGCAGCGCCGTGGCGGCCTGCTTCATATCGGTAACCACCGGCGCAAGCAAGTGCGGAATACCTTCGTAGATGGACAGCTCCAGCATTTTTGGATCGACCATGATTAGTCGCACCTGGTCCGGCGTTGCCTTGTACACCATGCTCATGATCAGACCGTTGACGCTGACGGACTTTCCGGAACCGGTGGTGCCGGCAATCAGCAGGTGCGGCATCTTGGCCAGGTCTTCAACAACCGGCTTGCCGCTAATGTCCTTGCCCAGCGCCAACGCCAGCGGTGAGCGCACATCATCAAACTCCTGGGATGACAGCACCTCGCGCAAGCGCACGGTTTCGCGGCTTTCATTGGGCACTTCGATACCTACCGTGGTCTTGCCAGGAATGACCTCGACCACACGCAAACTGACGACTGACATGGACCGTGCCAGGTCGGTGGCCAGGTTGGTGATTTGCGATGCCTTGACACCGGCAGCCGGCTCCAGCTCAAACCGGGTAATAACCGGTCCCGGGTGAACCTCGACCACTTGCGCCTCGATATTGAAATCCAACAGCTTCTTTTCCAGAAGTCGCGACATGCTTTCCAGCGACTGGCGGGAGAACTGCGGCGCCAGGTGCTCCCCGGCTTCATCCAGCAATGATAATGCCGGTAACTCGCCGCCCTCAGGCACATCAAATAACGACGCCTGGCGCTCGCGCTCGCTGCGCTCACTGGGCTTGATCTTGGGAATCACCGGCTCGATTTTCGGCGGCTCGCGACGCTCCAGCTTCTTCATGTCACGGGCAACAACAACCTTGCGCTCTTCTTTGGCTTCCTCGCCGATCCGTCGATCTTTTCGCGCCGCAAGCTGGTCTCGAACCGTGTCTACGCCAGAGACCACGAGCCAGCCCACGGCATCCATCACCTTCAGCCAGGAAATACCAAGAAAGACAGTCAAGCCAGGCAAAAACATTACCAGCAACAGAACAATCGTGGCGCCAATAAATGAAAACGCTGATACCAGCGCGCTACCGACCAGGTCACCGACGACACCGCCACTGCTGAACGCCAACCCGACGCTGGCACCGCCAAAATGCAGTGCCGCCAGACCGCACGCACCCAGCCCGGCTACAACACCGCCGGTACCAACGACGAGCTTGTGGGTCAGGTCCACCGGTGCATCATTTTTTCGATTGAGGAAAACTTTTACGCCACTGTAGGCAATCCACACGGGTACCAGGTAGGAAAGAAAGCCGACCAGGTTGAACAGTAAATCGCTGACAAAGGCGCCAAATGGTCCGCCTAGATTCCGAACCACATCCGTCCCGCCACGATGTGACCAGGACGGATCAGACCCGCTGTAGCTCGCCAGCGCCACAAGCAGGTATAGCGCCAGCGCCCCCAACACGTACAACGCTGCTTCACGCAGCAACCGAATGAGCTTGGGGGTCAGTGGCGGACTGGGTTCTTTTTTGCGAATTGCCTGCGGCACCGAATTTCTCTTTAATATTTGTTTGGCAGGCGCAATTCTCGCCTTTTGTGGCGCTCAAGCCAAGCACTGGCGGGTATTTTGCCGCTCCCGCAGGACTAATCGGAGCGGCAGTTACGCCAAAGCATGAGCCACTGCCGGATGCACAATTTGGCCGCCGATAGTGTTTGCGGCCGCACGCATTTGCGCATCATCTTCCAGCTTCGCAAGCGCCGCCAACCGCTTCACGTAGGGCGAAATGGCCGCAGATAACGCCTGGCTGGCACTACGCGGTACTGCGCCGGGCATGTTGGTGACTCCAAAATGCACCACCCCGGACTCGGTGTAAGTTGGATTCGTGTAGTCCGTCGGCCGCGTTGTCTCAATACAACCGCCCTGATCCACAGAAATATCAATTATTACGCTGCCAGCACCCATATCGGCGACCATTGCCCGATCCACCAGCCAGGGCGCCCTGTCCCCTGGAATCAACACGGCACCGATCAGCAGGTCTGCCCGAACCACGGCCTGGCGACGCAGGCCCGCTTCTGAAGGCAGTGCCGTAATATTGGGACTGTAGTGATGCAGGGCATCGAGCTGTTCCCGATCAATGCCAAACACTGTCACCTCGGCACCCATGGAAGCTGCCAGTCGCGCAGAAGCCGCGCCGGCAATGCCTGTGCCCAGAACCACTACCCGGCCGCGCTCTGCTCCTGCCAGGCCGCCGAGAAGCACGCCCTTGCCGCCCGCAGGGCGATGCAACAGGTTGGCGCCATATTGCACGGCCAGCCTGCCAGCGATATCGCTCATGGGCGCCAACAACGGCCTTTTCCCGTCAGATTCCACCGTTTCAAAGGCCACCGAGGTCGTTTTTGCCGACACCAAGGCGTCAGTCAGGGGGCGATTAGCAGCAAGATGTAAGTATGAAAATAGCCACATATCGTCACGCAAATACCCGAATTCGGGGGCGATCGGATCTTTTACCTTCACTATGAGCTTGGCTGACCAGACCGATGCCGTTTCAGGCTCAATACGGGCGCCTTGCGCCACGTAATCGGCGTCTTCGTAACCACTTGCCAAACCGGCACCCTGCTCCACCAGCACCTCGTGACCTGCGGCCACCAGGCCGCCTACGGCCTCCGGAGTCAGGGCAACGCGCCCTTCCATTGGCTTGATTTCGCGGGGAATTCCAATCTTCATACACCCTTCTCCTTTACCCTAATGGACACCATGAGTAACATCGACCGAACACGAACAGGCCTAGGCGCATTGTTCACAACTGCGCGTTAACCGCAAGCATAATCCAGGAACTCGTAATTACCAGTCGCCGCGCCGCAAGGAGCAGCAATCTAAATGGGAGCAGCAAACCGATGTCTGATTCAAAACACGCACGCGTACTCATTCTGGGCTCAGGCCCGGCCGGTTACACGGCTGCGGTTTACGCCGCCAGGGCCAACCTGAAGCCTGTACTCATCACTGGCATGGAACAAGGCGGCCAGCTGATGACCACCACCGAAGTCGATAACTGGCCAGGCGACGTTGAAGGCCTGCAGGGGCCGGCACTGATGGAGCGTATGCGCCAGCATGCGGAGCGTTTCAATACAGAAATTATTTTTGACACCATTACCAGGGCGGAACTGGGCAGTCGGCCGTTCAAGCTGACAGGCGACAGCAGCAGCTACACCTGCGATGCACTGATTATCGCCACCGGCGCTTCAGCCAAGTACCTCGGCCTGCCGTCAGAAGAAACGTTCCGCGGCAAAGGCGTATCCGCCTGTGCAACCTGCGACGGTTTTTTCTATCGCGGCAAGAAAGTGGCCGTCATTGGCGGGGGTAATTCTGCAGTCGAAGAGGCCATGTACTTGTCGAATATCGCGTCCGAAGTCGTCGTGGTTCATCGCCGCGATGAGTTTCGTGCCGAAGCCATACTCATTGACCAGATCATGGACAGGGCTGAAAACGGCAATATCAGCATTGAATGGAACCACGAACTGGATGAAGTGCTTGGTGATGCCAGCGGCGTAACAGGCATTCGCATCAAGGCCAGTGACGGCAGCACCAGGGACCTCGATGTTGACGGTGTATTCATCGCCATCGGCCACAAACCCAATACTGATTTGTTCGAAGGCCAGCTCGATATGCAACATGGCTACCTTGTTACCCGCGGCGGCAACGACGGTAATGCCATGGCAACCAGTATTGACGGCGTATTTGCTGCCGGTGATGTGCGTGACCACGTCTATCGTCAGGCCATAACATCAGCCGGAAGCGGTTGCATGGCAGCACTGGATGCCGAGCGCTTCCTCAAGGCATTGGAAAAAAATAGATAAAAATATTCGCGGCCCCGAACCCGGGGTCGTTTCTTTCATTGGCAAAGCAATACCGAACCGGGCATGACAGATCATAGTGACAACAAGCTGTTCAGGGACGCCATAAAGGGTATCACTCCGCTCAAGCAGGACAGGATTGAACCGCACAGGGAAAAACCCAAACCGGTTCCCGCCAGTCGTGACGCTGACGATCGCGATGTTATGGACAGCCTGCTCTCCGACCACGTCATCGAAGACGTGGACACCGGAGATGAACTGCTGTTCAAGCGGGCCGGCATCCAGACCACAGTCATGCGAAAACTCCGACGTGGCCAGTATGCCATTGAGGCAGAGCTTGACCTGCATCGAAGGACGGTGGACCAGGCCCGCGACCTTCTGGCCGCATTTATTCAACGTGCACAGCTGGATGGCAAACGCTGCGTGCGTATTGTTCACGGCAAGGGATATGGTTCTGCCAACAAGTTGCCGGTTTTGAAGAACATGGTGAATAGCTGGTTACAACAAAGAAATGAAGTGCTGGCATTTTCCTCGGCAACTCCGCAGGATGGCGGAACCGGCGCAGTATATGTTCTGCTGTCTAGGAAATACCCCGGTCCGAAAACGAGCTGACCGTCTCACGCAACGCATCCTCAAACCGATCAACAGGCTTCCAGCCCAATACCTCGCAGGTGCGGGAAATATCCACCTCGAGATTTTCTGTAAGGCGACGCACTTCTTCACCCCTGCCTGACACCGTACCGGCAAGCATCAATAAAAAACGGGGAACCGGAAACAGTCTTGCGCGCACCCCCATCGCGCTCGCCAGCGTCCTGACCAGACGCGTAGTAGAAACCGGGCAACCGTCCGAGACAAGAAAAACGTTTCCCGGCGCTGCTTCGTTCACAAGACACGATTCGATCAGGCTGTTGAGATTGTTGATCGAGACCATGTCACGACGGTTCCCGGTACTGCCGAGCGGCAATGGCAGTTCTTTTTTAAGTATCCGGCAAAGTCGCTCAAGGTTCCCTTTCACACCCGGGCCATAGACCAGCGGCGGCCTGATAACAGATACACCTATTGATGAGCCGGAGGCCAACTCCATCAATTCCTGTTCGGCCTGCGCCTTCGATCGACCGTAATCATCCTTCGGATCCGGAATATCGGCGGCGGCAAATGGCTTGCCGCCAGTCGCTTCACCATTCACCTTGATGCTGCTGAGATAAACAAATCTTTTGACTCCGGCTTTGACTGCACTGCGCGCAAGAGCCATTGTGGCCTGCGTGTTCAAACGGTAGTACACACCAGTATCGCCCGTATCTTCCTTCTCCATCACGTGAACACGCGCCGCCAGGTGCACTATCGCATCAACATCCCCGAGATGTTGCAGCCATTGCGTCTCTGGCGTGATATCACCGACTTTCCGGTATTCATGCGCAACCCTTGTAGCCAGATTTTCAGGGTTTCTTACCAGTCCAATCACCCGGTACCCCCGGCTGACCAGGTAGCAACACAATGCCGTGCCAATAAAGCCATTAGCGCCGGTAACGGCGATCGTGTTGACTGTCGAAGATGTCATTTCAGTTTTTCAACCAGCACAACCGCGCTGGCGGCGATACCTTCACCACGACCGGCAAATCCCAGGTTCTCAGTGGTTGTTGCCTTGATATTGATAAAACCATGGGGAAGCAAAAGATCTGAACAAAGATTATCAACCATGGAAGATACATAGGGTGCCAGCTTTGGCGCCTGGGCAATAACTGTTATATCGGCATTGACCAATGCATAGCCTGACTGATCAATCCTGTGTTTGACTTCACGCAACAGCTCTCTGCTATTCGCCCCCTTGTAGGCGGGATCAGTATCAGGAAAATGGCGCCCAATATCACCCAGGCCGGCAGCACCCAGCATGGCATCACACAGCGCGTGTATCAACACGTCCGCATCGGAATGACCATCAAGCCCTTTCTCAAACGGAATTGTAACTCCGCCCAGTATCAGCGCCCGACCCTCAACCAGTCGATGCACATCATACCCCTGCCCAACCCGTATCATGTCAGCCGTTCCTGCATATCCAGATAAAACCCGGCCATGCGCAAATCCTCCGGATGTGTAATCTTGATATTGTCACTATGACCAATTACCAGTTGCGGTGCAAATCCCGCGAGCTCCATCGCTGATGCCTCATCGGTTATCGACTCACCGCGCTCCAGTGCGGTTTTGAGAGCGGCACGCAAATGCGAAATCGGAAAAAACTGTGGGGTCAGCGCTCGCCACAAGCCGTCACGGGGCACGGTTTCGGTACACCGCTGATCGGCGCCGGCCCGTTTCACGGTATCGGCAACCGGCAGAGCCAGCAATCCTCCATCAGCTTGCGTACCGACACGGAGAACCAGTTCATTTATGTCCTCGGTGCGCACACACGGGCGTGCTGCATCATGCACCAGGACACGGTCCGAGTCGCCCGCCACCCTGGCAAGTGCAGCCAGTCCATTTAAAACAGTATCGGCACGCTCTCTTCCGCCCACATAGGCTCTTACCGGTTTGTCATTTATGGCATCGACGTCTGCCATTATTTCTTCCCAGTATTGATCAGATGCTGAAATACCCACGTAAATGCCGGCCAGCATATCCAGCTGGGCAAGACGCTCAAGCGTATGGCGAATGACAGGTTTGTCGCGAAGCATGAGGTACTGCTTGGGGTGACAACTGGCCATGCGCGAACCGACGCCCGCAGCCGGAACCAACGCCCAGACAGAAGATGACGTGCTCACGCAACCCCCTCGGTAGAACGAATCAAAGAAAACAACTGAAGTTTGTTATTATATCCAAATACGAAGGAAGTTTCGTGCCTGTCGAAGAGCCAGCCTAGGCTGCTACGCCGGCACCCACATGATCACGAATATCATCTGCCGCGATATCCTTGGTAACACCCTTGACCGTTGCCAGTTCTCGGGCCAGGTAGCCTGTTGCTGTCTCCAGCAGCATGGACTCTTCAAATGAAAGGCCGGATTCTTCTTTCCAGCGCAACAGGTCACGAACCACCTCCCCCAATTCCAGGCAGGATCCGCGATTGATGCGGCGTTCGATATCCTTGCAGCGCTCGGTCCAGTTACCACCGGTTACCCGGCGCGAACTCTCGCCTTCGAGTATTGCGTACAATTCATTGATCTTGCGTGTATCCAGCAGCGGCCGGATACCACTGGCTTCCATGTTATTCACCGGAACCTTGACGGTCATTTTGTTTTCTTCAATGCGGATGACGAAACAGGAATCCAGGTGGCCACCAATATAGATGTCCTCTACAGCCTCAATCATGCCGACACCCGCAGACGGATAGAAGACTGAATCACCAACACTGAACGCGGACTTTTTCGCCATTTACAACCATCTCCTTGATTCACCCGTCTCCGCCAACTTCCACAGAGTCGTGAATCAAAATTCGTGATAATTATTAAATTATGACGCTAACTATCGGATTAATCAATCTTTTTTCCATCTGACTCGACCCACGGAGCAATTGCGGTAGAATACGCCGCCTTTCAGACTTCCGTATAAATGCCTGAGCGCTCAAGTTGAAGAATCCAAAGGAAATTTCGGTATTTCGCCCACCGTCCCCCGGCGACGCAAACAAGCGCCAGCGCTGGAACCGGCTCTTCGGTAGCAGTCGGGCATTGGCACTGCTAAGCCTGGCACAGAGCAATACCAGCACTATTATTGTGGTCTTGTCCGATGCGCGCTCTCTGCAGCTGTTGGTGGATGAACTGACATTTTTCAATGATGCTCAGAACCCGGTACCAGTCTACACATTGCCGGATTGGGAATGCCTGCCCTACGACAGTTTTTCGCCTCACCAGGATATTGTTTCCCAGCGCCTGCTGACCCTGTCTCGATTACCCGGACTTCGCAGGTGTATTGTGCTCACAACAATCAGCACAATCATGCACAGGCTCGCGCCAGTCAACTATGTATCGGGACACAGCCTCAACCTGGCAAAGGGAGAACGCATTAATCTCACCGCCTTGCGAGACAAGCTGACCCAGACTTCCTATCGCTCTGTCAGCCAGGTAATGGAGCCGGGTGAATACGCGGTACGCGGCGGACTAGTTGATATATTTCCAATGGGGTCGCACACACCCTATCGCATCGATTTGTTTGGCGATGAAATCGAAAGCATTCGAACCTTTGACCCGCAGTCCCAGCTCTCAAGCGATACCCTGGACAATATCGAGCTGTTGCCGGCAAGAGAGTTCCCGGTAACAGAAGAAGCCATTACCCGTTTCCGGCAGGCGTTTCGGGCACAGTTTGAAGGTGACCCGACGCAAGCGGGAGTTTATCGTGACATCAGCGAGGGCATTATTCCATCCGGCGCCGAATACTACATTCCACTGTTCTTTGAACAAACAGCCACCATATTCGACTACCTGCCGGACAAAACCGTAGCAGTGATTGACAGTGAACTGGCTGCAGCTTCAGGCCGGTTCCAGTCTGAAATTACCGAACGCTACTTGCAGCGTCGACACGACCGCGAGCGACCAATCCTGCCGCCAGAAAAGCTGTTTCTCGAGCAGGACGTTGTCATCGCCCGGTTAAAAGCCATGCCGATAATCGAGCTGGGCGGTCACGAAACTGCCGGTGTTTTGCATGAAGCTCCGGTATATACCTTCGAATCTTCACTGCCTGTACAGCTTCCTGTCGATCATCACAGTGAGTCACCATACCGGGAGCTTTTCGACTACCTGGGCAATACCCGACAGCGCAACCTTATCGTTGCTGAAACACCCGGCAGGCGCGAGACCATGCGCGAACTACTGGCAGCCAACGGCCTCAAGACAAGGATCGTTTCCGGCTGGCACGAGTTTTTTAATGGCGATACCCGGCTGGCACTGGCCCATTCGACACTGGACCGTGGACTGCTGTTACAGGATCCGGCTATCGCCGTCATTACCGAGGCCCAGCTTTTCGGTGAACGCGCCGCTCAACGTCGACGCCGCTCGCAAACAGCGCGCGAACCGGAAGCTATTATTCGCAGCCTCGCGGAACTGCATATTGGCGATCCCATTGTTCATGAACAACACGGTGTTGGTCGCTACCTTGGCCTGGAAATGCTGGATGTAGGTGACGGCCCGACAGAGTTTCTTGCCATTCAGTACGCTGGCAACGACAAGCTTTACCTGCCAGTTACGTCTCTACACCTGATTGGACGATACACCAGCACTCACCCGGAAACCGCACCGCTGCATCGCATGGGCGGCGACGTCTGGGAGAATGCGAAAAAGCGTGCACAGAAAAAAGCACGCGATGTTGCTGCCGAGTTGCTGGATATTTATGCCCGGCGCGAAGCCAGACCTGGTATGGAGTTCAAACTCAACGAAGCCGGCTACAATGCATTCGCCGACGGTTTTCCGTTTGAAGAGACCCCGGACCAGGCGCGGGCCATCAATGAAGTTATTGCCGACATGCAGCGGCCCGTCCCCATGGATCGCCTGGTCTGTGGTGACGTTGGTTTTGGCAAAACCGAGGTTGCACTGCGCGCCGCTTTTGTCGCGGTGGATAACAGCAAACAGGTCGTGGTACTGGTACCCACCACCCTGCTAGCCCAGCAACACTTTCAAAATTTCCAGGATCGGTTTGCCGAATGGCCGGTACACGTTGAACTGCTGTCGCGGTTTCGCACCAAGAAAGAACAGGAAGAAGTGCTGGACCAGGCCAGGAAAGGCAAGGTGGATATTATCGTCGGCACACATCGCCTGCTGCAGGATGACATTGTTCTTGATCGTCCCGGGCTGATTATTGTTGACGAGGAGCAGCGATTCGGCGTCCGTCAGAAGGAAAAGCTCAAGAAACTGCGCAGCGAGGTGGATATCCTTACACTTACTGCCACGCCAATTCCACGCACACTCAACCTGGGCATGACCGGGTTACGCGATATTTCCATTATTGCAACACCACCGGAACAGCGGCTGTCCGTCAAGACGTTCGTTAACGAGAACAGCAACAGCATTATCCGTGAAGCTTGCCTGCGCGAAATCCATCGTGGCGGCCAGGTGTATTATCTGCACAACGAAGTGCGCACCATGGACAAGGCACTGGCCGATCTTCAACAACTGTTACCCGAGGCCCGGATCCATATGGCGCACGGCCAGATGCCGGAGCGCGAGCTGGAACGCATCATGCTCGACTTCTATCACCAGCGCTTCAATATCCTGCTGTGCAGTACCATCATCGAATCCGGCATCGATGTCCCTTCAGCCAATACCATATTGATCGAGCGGGCGGACAAGTTTGGTCTGGCGCAGTTGCACCAGTTGCGCGGTCGTGTAGGCCGCTCGCACCATCGCGCCTACGCCTATATGTTGATCCCGTCAAAACAGGCATTAACAGGCGATGCACGCAAACGTCTTGAGGCTATTGCCTCCCTGGATGAATTGGGCGCCGGCTTTGCGCTCGCTTCCCACGATCTCGAGATTCGTGGTGCCGGTGAACTTCTTGGTGAGAGCCAGAGTGGTGAAATTGATGAAATCGGCTTCACCATGTACACAGAACTGCTCAGTCGGGCAGTGAAGTCGCTCAAGGAGGGCAAGGAGCCCGAACTGGACAAACCGGTGCAGCCGGCTTCTGAAATCAATATTCACGCCCCGGTGCTGTTCCCTGCCGAATATATCCCCGATGTGCACACACGCCTCGTACTTTACAAGCGCCTGGCCAATGCCGCTGACAAGAGCAGCCTGCAACAGTTAAAGGAGGAAGTTATTGATCGTTTCGGGTTGTTGCCGGAAGAAACTGCGTTACTGTTTTCTGTCTCGGAATTACGGATCGATGCAAGCCGGATTGGTATCAGCAAGATTGATGCCGGCAGCAAGGGTGCCAGGATCCAGTTTGAAACCAATCCTGATATTGACCCGGCGGCACTGATTCAGCTGATGCAATCATCACCACGTGAATATCGCCTGGATGGACCGACCATGCTTCGCGTAAACGCAGAAATGAAAAAACCTGCCGACAGGCTCGACAGGCTTGCTCGCATCCTTAACGCCCTGGTCAGGGCGTAAATTCCGGGACTATCAGAATCCAATACCTACGGTCGCCAACGCCCTTCTGTGGGTACTGATGCCACCAACAGCACTGTCAACACTCTGGGCTGCCAGCCCTGCATTAATGTACTTCCAGGTATAACGGATACCGATTGTAGAAGTGGTCTGTTCACTGACTTCGCCCCGGTTGTAACCGGCCAGGGTAGTATTGGCATTTCCCAGGCGGGATACTTCGGCAATGGCTACCAGCAAATGATCATCACTCAGCGGTACCACAAAACCGGCATTGATGAACGAATGCTTTTCCTTTTTATTGGAGGTATCACTAAGAGGGTCATTGAGCACAGCTTCTACCTCAAGATGAAAACCAATCGGCGTATCATTACCAACAATAGTTTCGGTTGAGGCTGCAAATCCACCCTTGATACCGAATTCCTCTACCTGGCGGAATGGTCGATCCTTGTCCTTGTCACCGGTTGCAGCAACAAAGGTAAATATAGCGGCCAATGCCGGCAGGTTTTCAGTCTGCGAGGAAAAATTCCATTTGATTGCACCCTCGGTATCACCGGCGCCGGTTTCGTCTGTCAGGGCATCATTGTCGTAGTCGATGCTATAGCTTTTAGCCAACCCGCTGACCTCAATGGTTTCAGTCAAGCCAAGCGCGACAGAAACGGGCGTATAAAGAATCAGCGCTGGACCATAATTCACATAGGTATCGGTGCCGCTGTCATATACGGGCGTAATGGCCACGTTGTCGTAACTCCCCATGGCGGTAGCGCGCAACTCACCGATACCCAGCGTATAGGCGGTGTTCATCCAGAATAATCCGGTTGAACCCTGAAAATTGGTTACCCGGTCGAGCTCACTCGGGGCAACCGTTCCTGTCGCTGCTCCGGCAATTCCGCTGATCGAGCTTAGGCTCAGAGCTGCCAGGCCGATAGCCCATTTTTTGATTTCACCTGCCATGATCGCGCATTCTCCCCTGAGCATGATGGGTAAAGGGTATAACCTTAAAAAGATTATGACATTTCTTTTGAATCTACCGTAACTTTAGCTCATAACCCAATGAATTTCCAACCCCTTATCCATGGGTCGTCAAAATCGCTATTGGCGCGTAGAACGCCAAGCGGGTCATGCCTGCCGCCCGGCTGTCAGCCTACTGGCGAAGCTATGCTGAGTCTGTTAGCGTAGGCCCATCAGCGGACCAACTACGATTTGATTATAACATGTTGAATTTAATACGTTTATTAGTTTTATGCCTGGTAATCGCCGCGCCCACGGTAAACGCGGAAGATACTGAGCGCCGCTACGAAATCGAGACAATTATCGTGCGCGCGTTAAATCATGTCGAAGGCAACGAACTTTGGCCACTGGAGCCACCAGCAGAACTACGGGTATCTGCCCGAGCCGAAAATCGACCAAATCCGATTCAACGCTATCTCTCTCCTAAAGACGATGCCAGCTTGGCGTCTATCAGTCAAAAGATTGCCGAAAGTGGTGACTATGAAATCCTGGAAAGCCGGCGCTGGGTTCAGGTCGCTGACGCGCGCTCGCAATCACCGGCAGCGGAATTCAAGCTGCAGGTTGATGCGATCGGCGTGCTGGAAGGATATATCCAGTTCTACATGAGCCGGTTCCTGCACGTGGACGTGTCGCTCGATCTCATCCCGCCGAACCATCCGCAATCCTCGACCGACCCGGAAACCGGCCCACGCTTTGCAGTGTATCGTATTGATGAAGACAGGCGGATAAAATCAGAAACCTGGTATTACTTCGATCACCCGGCGTTCGGCGTACTGGTGTATGTGAAACCTGTATAGCCAGTGACTATAAAATATCTGACTTGAGCACTGATCGGCGTATCAGCGCTCAAGTCCGGGAATAACCGTTTCGAGCAGTTTACGGACATTTGCCATGCCCTGCTCCAGGTTTCTTTCTACTTCTTTCAAAGAAATAATACCATCACCCTTGCCGGCTGCCGCATTGACTGAAACGGCAACAGTTGCATAACACAAGCCAATTTCCCTGGCCAACACCGCTTCGGGCATCCCGGTCATACCGACAATGTCAACGCCATCCCGCTCCATGCGACGAATCTCGGCCGATGTTTCAAAGCGCGGCCCCTGGGTGGCGCCATACGTGCCGCTTGAACGGGTTTCAGACTCGAGTATGCCCAGACCGGCAATAAGCTTATGTCGCAACGATTCGCAATACGGCTCGGTGAAGTCCACATGAGTGACAGTCTTGTCGCCACCGGAAAAGAAAGTATGTTCACGACTGTGAGTATAATCAATTATCTGGTCCGGAATCATGATGCCACAATCGGACAGGCCGGTGATTGAACCCACTGCTGCGACGGCGATCACCTGCGAAACCCCAAGCTTGTGCAATGCCCAGATGTTGGCACGATAATTAACCTCATGTGGCGGTATCGTGTGGCTTGGGCCATGCCTTGGCAAGAACACAACGTCATGCCCGCAAACCTTGCCCATGGTTGCGGGCGCAGAAGGCTCGCCATAAGGCGTGCGCACCACTTCACGATGTGTTGCCTCAAGACAAGCCAACCTTGTCAGTCCACTACCGCCAATTATTCCAATCATTCATGAATCCTTTACTGCATAAATTCCGGGAAGATTTCTGAAGTAACCCTTGTAGTCCATACCAAATCCAAACACGTATCGATTTGGCACGACCACGCCCTGGTAATCAATCCTGAGATCCGTCTTCTGTGTACCTTCCTTGACAGCCAGTACCGCGGTGATAACCTCGGATGCACCCATCTCCTGATACTTGCCGACAATACTCTTCAGCGTAAATCCTTCGTCAAATATATCATCCAGAATCACCACTTTTCTGCCTTTCGGATCGACCGATGGCTGTTTCAGCCAGGTCAGCTCGGTACCGACAGTTTTGTTGCCATAACGCGTGGCATGCACATAATCCAGCGACATCAGGAAACTGAAGTGCGGCAGGATCAGTCCGCTGAATACAAGTCCGCCATTCATGACACACACCACCAGCGGTTCTTCATCGACCAGCCTCTGGTTTAGCTGCCCGGCCATCGCGGCAATGGCTTCTTGCAACTGAGCAAGATCGTAAATCGTGTCTGCCTGCTCGTATACTTGCCTGTAGTGTTCTGACATCAGTCCCCCACGCGAAATAATGACATCCTCGCCGTATCGTCAGCCGGCATTGCCCCCGATCCGGTTTTCCGGAACCAGTTTACGCAAGATTTCAACAAGAGCCGAATTATTTCGGCTTTCAATACCTTCGGTAATTTCCCGAACGCCGGATTCGACCCGCTGCTTCGCCTCAATCCCGGTATTGGCTCGAAATATTTTCGTATGAGTAGTGCGCTCATGGCTTTCAGCTTCATAAAAAAGCTCTTCATACAGCTTTTCACCCGGCCGCAACCCGGTATAACGGATCTCGATATCCTCTCCGGGAGTCTTTCCTGACAGCAGGATCATTTGCTCAGCCAGGTAGGCAATGCGAATCGGCTCACCCATATCGAGCACAAATATCTCGCCACCTTGCCCCATGGCCGCGGCCTGCATAATCAGCTGTGCCGCCTCGGGTATGGTCATGAAATAACGCGTAATATCCTCGTGGGTAACAGTAACCGGGCCACCGGCGGCAATCTGCTCTCGAAACAGTGGAATCACGCTTCCGGCCGAACCGAGCACATTTCCGAATCGCACGGTAATAAAATGCGTACCCGATACCGTATTCTGCGACTGGCAATACATTTCGGCCACGCGCTTGGTTGTTCCCATAACGTTGGTGGGATTAACCGCCTTGTCAGTTGAAACCAGGACAAATGCATTGGTGCCATGCCGGACGGCAGCATCAGCCACTATCCTTGTGCCAAGGATATTGTTCCAGGCGGCAATAGCAACCTGGTCTTCCAGCAGCGGGACATGTTTGTATGCTGCTGCATGAAACACGACGCTCGGTCTTTCGGATTCAAACAACCAGTCCACGCCGGATGTGTTGGTGACATCCAGCAATACACTTCGGATATCCACGTCCGGAAAAAGCTTGCGCAGCTCCATGTCGATCCGGTAGAGGTTGTATTCGCCATGGTCAACAATAACAAGACGCGCAGGCTTGAGCCTGCTGATCTGGCGACAAAGCTCAGAGCCGATAGATCCGCCGGCCCCGGTTACCAGTATGGTTCTTTCAGTCAATTGGCCCCGGATCGCTTCCCAGTCCAGCTCGATCGCGTCCCGACCAAGCAAGTCGTCAATGGCCACTTCTTTGAGTGTCGATATGGAAACGTCGCCGGAGATAATATCCTGTATTTTCGGCAGTGTACGCATCTGGACGCCACAGCCCTCACATACCTCGACTATTCGGCGCATCTCTGCAGTGGTCGCCGATGGAATAGCGACAATCACGCGTTGAATTGATTTTTCAGCGACAATGCGTGGGATTTTTTCGATATTCCCGAGCACGCGAACACCATGTATTTCCTTGCCTCGCTTGGAAGTATCATCATCAAGTATGCCCACCGGGCGAAACCGGCGCTTCGGGTCACGCAACAAATCCCGGATAATCATCTCGCCCGCCGATCCCGCACCAACAACAAGGACCGGCTCAATACCGTCCTGCGGGCGCGAGCTGTCGTCGGCGTTGATACGCACAAGAAACCTGGGGCCAACCAGGAGCCCAAACATCAACAATGAGTACAGCAACGGAACCGATCTCGGGATACCTTCAAGCCGGGTCAATACAAAAAGCGTCATCGTAAATACGATGACAGCGGCGAGAACCGCCTTGCCAATAAGCATGACGTCCCGGGCCGAGGTAAAACGCCAGACACCCCGATATATGTCAAAATACCAGTAGCATACAGCCTGAACCAGCATAATACCGGGAAGCGCCTGCAACATCCGCTCAATAACCTCATCGGGCGGCAATTCAAAGTTATAGCGCAGAAAAAATGCCAGCAGCCACGCTGCCGAGATCATGAACAGGTCATGAGCTATTATGAATGTTCGATTAAGCCTTGATTTCTTCATGTCTGCCGCTCAGTGTATCCGGTCTCGCAGATATCGTTCAGCCACAATGGCCAATCCGCTGTAAACAACCAACCATATTGCACACCCGGCCAGCTGAACAGTCATGCCGTAACCCGCAATGGCAACGGCGGTACCGGCGCATGCCGCCATCAACCCATATTCCAGCCATAAAACGGTCTTCTTGCTGACCCCAGACAAAACCAGGCGCTGATAAAAATGATCCCGGTGTGCGCTGAGTATACTGTCTCCCTTGATGGTTCGTTTCGCCAGCGTATAGCTGGCATCAAATATAAACGGTGAAAATGCCAGAATACCCAGCCACGGCGGCACTGTACCGGCTGCTGCACCCCATAGCATCATTGTTGCGCCCATATAACCAATTACAATGGAGCCTGAGTCGCCCATAAATATACGGGCAGGCGGATAGTTGAAAACCAGGAATCCAGCTACCGCAGCGCAAATGACGAGACAGGTCATTCCATAGGCTTCATGGCCGGCGCCAAAACCGATTATGGCCAGTACAGCAAACCCGAAAATTGCCATACCCGACGAAAATCCGTCCATTCCGTCCATAAAGTTATAGAGATTAATAAACCAGGTTGCAGCCAACACCGACATCACGGTTATCAGCAATCCGGCGAACATTGCCGAATCGATCATCAGTCGCACAGGAAACAGCTCGGTCACGAGCAACGTGGCAGCAAGCAGGTGAATTGCCAGTCGCGGTACAGCACCGAGCGACAAAATATCATCCAGCACCGACACGCCAAGCACGGCCACGTAGCCGGCAATAATAACCAGCCCGAACGGGAATCCTGTACCAGTGAATGCCGCAATCATGCCAAGAACAACACCTGCGTTGATCGCCAACCCGCCCGTACGCGGAATGTCGGTTGTATGCATCGACCGGTCATTGGGCCGATCAACGATCAGGTTGGCAAACCGGGTCTGAAGCAACCAGGTTACTGCCAGTGACAGCAAAAGGCTGACCAGTGGCGCAAACCAGTCATCAATTATTGTCATGGTCGCCCACCATGCCTGTGCTGACGATTGCCCTGGAACCCGTCAGCCGCGTCAGGAATGATAGCTCTTGTACCATTCGACAAACCTGGCAACACCTGTTTCAACCGTTGTCGCCGGACGGAAACCGACCGCCTTTTCAAGATTGTCGGTATTGGCGTAAGTGGCCGGTACATCACCGGGCTGGATGGGCAGCAGGTCCAGAATTGCCTTTTTACCAAGACATTCTTCGAGCACCTCGATATAACGCATCAGTTCAACAGGGTTGTTATTACCGATGTTAAAGACACGCCAAGGTTTATAGCTTGTTGCCGGATCCGGCTTGTCACCGCTCCAGCCAGGATTCGATACTGCAGTCTGGTCAATAACACGAACTACACCCTCGATAATGTCATCAATATAGGTAAAGTCGCGCACCATTTTGCCATTATTGAACACCGGTATCGGCGTACCTTCGAGGATTCCCTTGGTAAACTTGAACAGTGCCATATCCGGCCTGCCCCAAGGCCCGTAAACAGTGAAGAACCGTAACCCGGTACAGGGAAGGTCATACAAATGGGCATAACTGTGGGCCATCAGCTCATTTGCTTTCTTGGTTGCCGCGTACAGCGACACCGGGTGGTCGACGTTATCATTTTCCGAGAATGGCAGCTTGGTATTGGCGCCGTATACTGAGCTGGACGAAGCGAACACTACATGCTTGACGCCACTATGTCGCGCGCCCTCCAGGACGTTGGCAAAACCGACGAGATTGGCATCAATGTAGGCCGGCGCATTCTCAATGGAGTAGCGTACACCGGCCTGGGCAGCGAGATTCATCACGGCATCAAACCTGTTTTCGCTGAACAACTTCTCCATTGCCTGGCGATCAGCAATGTCCATCAGCTGGAAGGTAAAGCCCTTGTAGCCTTTTATGCGCTCTAGTCTGGCCTTTTTCAGGTCGACACTGTAATAGTCATTCAGGTTATCGACGCCATAAACTTCATCGCCGCGTTCCAGCAACCGCAATGCCAGGGTAGAGCCTATAAATCCGGCAACGCCGGTTATCATGATTTTCATTTCTGGTACACCAAATTCGTTAAAATACCCGTTCCACGCAACCTGCTACGGCGCGTCAGCGAACCGACTCGATTTCCTTGACATCACCTTTTTCGATCAGCGAATTCACGTAGCGCTCAACACCTTGTTCGACCGTATAGAAGTCCCTGTCATACCCGGCATCACGCAACCCGATGATGTCCGCCTGGGTGAAACTCTGGTACTTGCCGCGCAGCGAATCCGGAAACGGAATGTACTCAATTATGCCCTGCTGCTGCATTTGCTCGAGCGTCAACACGCTCTCGCCACGGGACTTTCTGACAGTATTGACGCTGGCCACGGCCATATCATTAAACTGCTGGGCGCGCCCGGTACCAACGTTGAATATGCCGCTCTTGTCCGGGTTATCGAGGAAGAAAAAGTTGACCGCCACCACGTCTTCCACCGAGATAAAATCACGCAGTTGCCCGCCATTGGCATAACCTTCTATACCTTCAAACAGCCTGACCTTGCCATCCTTGCTGTACTGGTTGAAAAAATGAAACGCCACCGACGCCATGCGCCCCTTGTGCTGCTCACGCGCGCCATACACGTTGAAATACCTGAACCCCGCTATTTGTGCCGTCGCCCGCGGAAAAATGCGTCGTACATATTGATCAAACAGAAACTTGGAATAGCCGTAAACATTCAGCGGTGCTTCGTACTGACGGTCGACTTTGAACACGGAGCCACCGCCATAGACCGATGCGGACGAGGCGTAAATAAACTGCGCCCCCTGTTCCTGACAATAGTGCAACAATGTCTTGGAGTAATCATAGTTATTACTCATCATGTACAGGCCGTTGTGCTCCATCGTGTCCGAGCACGCACCTTCATGAAATATTGCTCTTGGCTTGTGGCGAAAACTGCCGTTTTCAACCTGGCGGATAAATTCCCGCTTGTCGATATAGTCGGCGATTTCACAATCGGTGATGTTGTAAAACTTTTCGGCCTTTTCCAAGTTATCAACAACAATCACGTCGGTTTCGCCGCGATCATTCAAACCTTTTACGATATTGGCACCGATAAACCCGGCGCCGCCTGTTACCACAATCATTCCTGCTCCTCTCGTTTAACCGCGTCCAGGATTTCCGCCGGGCTGGCTGTTTCCGCGCCAAGCTTGCCAACGACAATACCGGCAGCAACATTGGCCAGGTGCACCGCGTCAACTGTTTCGGCACCAACGGCATAGGCGGCACCGATTGATGCGATCACTGTATCGCCGGCACCGGTAACATCGAACACATCGCGCGCTCTCGCCGGTTTGTGAATAACCGCCTGGCCACGCGGAAACAGGCTCATGCCTTCGTCACCACGCGTCACCAGCAGCCCGTCAAGGTTCAATTCATCGACCATGGCACGGGCGCGGCGTTCCAGATCGTCGTTTCCTGAAAACCGGCCGGCGACTTGCTCAAATTCCTTGCGGTTGGGCGTAATCAGGCTGGCGTTGCGGTAACCGGAATAGTCATCACCCTTGGGGTCCACTACCACGTGCTTGCCACGCTCCCGGGCCGCAGCAATCATCTCTTGGATATGCCCCAATCCACCCTTGCCGTAGTCAGAAACGATGACCACGTCATAGTCAGGCAAAACCTCGATGAACCGGTCAAGCAGGCGCTGCCGGGCCTCGGGTGTGCCCCGGGACTCGAAATCCAGCCGCAAAAGCTGTTGGTGCTGGGAGATAATGCGCAATTTCACAGTAGTGGAAATGGCAGCATCACGGCACAAGTTGTGGCGAATCCCCGATTTTGTCAGTAAAGACTCCAGGATATCGGCACCCTCATCGTCACCGGTCACGGCCAGCAGACCGCACTGGCTGCCCAGCGCCGCCACGTTGCGCGCCACGTTGGCCGCGCCGCCCAGGCGCTCGTCATTACCATTAACCGAGACCACGGGTACCGGCGCCTCGGGTGAAATTCGCTCCACCCCACCGTACCAGTACCGATCGACCATGGCGTCACCCACAACCAATACCCGACCCCTGGCCAGGCGAGAAATCAAATCCTGAAACACAAAAAGCTACCCCTCTGCCAAAAAAACAACACCCGCAGGCTGGTCGAATACCGGGAAACCCGGTGACCGGCAGATGCAGGCAGCTGAATTATCGGGGCTTTTTCGGGTGATGTCGAGGGCGCAGGCGCCTGCGGCGGACAGCAGGCGCCTATTTTACAACAATATTGTCTCGGTTCTTGCTGACAGTTTTGAGACCGATTCCCTTGACCTTGGCCAGATCCTCGGCTGTTTTGAAAGCACCATTCTTGGCTCGGTAGGCAACAATGGCTTCCGCCTTCTTCAAACCAACACCATTAAGCTCGGCGGCAATGGTGGCAGCATCGGCGGTATTGATGTTCACCGGTCCGCAAAATCCTGCCACCGGCAGCATCAGGAAAACGGTGATAACAAGTTGACGTAAAAATTTCATAACAATCCTCCGTGATTTACTAACTAAAAGTAAGACAATTCCATTTGCTTACTGTCCGCCAGCAGGCGACATAATCATGCCGCGAGCACGCGCCAGGGGTCAAGCTCTAGATGCCGGCACAGTCTTCAGCAATCTCGCTGGCACGGATCGCCGGATCACTGGCGCCGGTTATAGGTCGCCCAATAACCAGGTAACTTGCCCCTGCGGTCAGGGCCTCCCGGGGTGTCATGACGCGACGCTGATCCGCCACGTCTGCGCCGACAGGTCGTACACCCGGTGTAACCAGAACAAAGCCGTCTCCGGCCTGGTTGCGTAATGCCGAGGCCTCATGCGGTGAACAGACAACCCCATCAAGCCCACAGTCACGAACCTGGCTCGCCAGGCACGATACCATCTCAGACGTTGTCCCGGTCAACCCGATCTGTGCCAGCTCTTCGTCGGCATGACTGGTCAATATGGTTACACCAATTAACAGCGGCTTATGATCGCAACCGTCAATCGCTTCCCTCGCCGCCGCCATCATACGCTGGCCGCCTAGTGCATGAATATTTATCATCCAGGCGCCGGTTGCTGCGGCCGCGCGGCAGGCCTGGGCCACGGTATTGGGAATATCGTGAAACTTAAGATCAAGAAATACATCAAAGCCCTTGCCGGTGAGCATTTCGACAATGGCCGGTCCTTCACTGACAAATAACTCCAGTCCTACCTTGAGCTTGCAGACCGATGGATCAAGCCTGTCCGCAAGCGCGATTGCCGGCCGGCTTTCCGGGAAATCCAGTGCCACTATAATCCTGGCATCATTCATACTATATCCTCGACCGGCTTGAACGTATTCCAGTGATTACAGCCGGGACACAACCAATGCAGGGTGCGACCCTTGAAGCCACACTTGTGGCAGACGTACCCGGTCTGGCGCTCGCACAACTGGCCAATTATTGTTTTCAGCAACAACAGATCCTTGCTGTCTTCATCATTTTTGAGCAAATTGAGTTCGATGAGTCGGTACAGACCATGCACTGTTGGTCGACGACGCAACCAGTCTACGACAAACTGTTCAGCGACCTTGACGCCATCCCGCTCCCGAATAATATCAGCAAATTCCAGCATTACCGGGATATTGTTATAGCGCCCGGCGAGCTCGGAAAAATAGCGGTACAGCCCGCCTTCATCACCCAGTTTTCGATAGGCGTCAGCAATTGGCCCTACCGCTTCACCCAGGAATTGCAAGCCCTGGTGCTCGACACGTTTCCATGCCTTGATTGCACTTCTGTAGTCGGCATTACCTGCATCAATCTGTCCCTGCAACAGGCTGGCCCGAACACTGGCGGGATCCGATGACAGCGCATGCTTGATATGTTTTTGTGCCAGCAAATGATTGCTGGCGGCTAACGCATCTTCCGCCAACTCGCAATAGTAATGAGCAATGACATCCGCGTGACTCTTTCCGGACAATCTGTCAAGCCCATGACTGACATCTATCGCCTTGTCCCATTCCTTTTCCTTCTGGTAGATATCCAGCAGAAGTCGCAATGCATTTTGTCTGTGGAACGGGTTTTCCCTGAGCTGCAGGAACAGGTTTTCGGCACGATCATACAGTCCTGCCTTCAGGTAGTCCTGTCCAAGCTCCAGCAGTGCCTGGCCTTTCTGATCCTTGCCCAGCGTCGGCCTGGCAATAAGATTCTGGTGGATCCTGATGGCGCGTTCCACTTCACCACGACGACGAAACAGGTTGCCCAGCGCCATATGGGTTTCGGCAGTTTCAGAATTGACTTCAAGAACCCTGACAAATACCTCAATAGCCTTGTCAGGCTGCTCATTAAGCAGAAAATTCAAGCCCTGAAAATAGGCAGAAGGCAATTCAACAGATGAATTCTTGCGCTCCCGGCGGGCAATCCACCAACCGGAAAATGCGGCAACGGGCAGCAGCAACCATAACAATTCAGCCTGACCCATCAATAAATGCCTCGATTACAGTGCATCGCGAATTGGCAAGGATCGTAATGCCGCGAGTTCCTGTTCGGCAGCCTGGACATCGCGCCGAGCCTTAGACAGGTTGCGTTGCAATGACAGGATACTCTTCAGGCTGGCCAGGTATCCGGCAATCACGCCAATGATCATCGAAATCAGGATCAACAATGATAGTGCGGCCTCCCACCTGAAACCGAAATAGTACTCAAGTGTAACTGGCTGGGAATTGTGCAACGTAAATGTTATGCCAACCATCAGCACGATAACGCTTGTAAGAATATAGAAAAACCTTTGCATTCGCTTGTGTCCCGTATCCCAAATCAGAATGTTTCAGACAAAAAAAACGGCATCATTATGATGCCGTCTTAATTAGCCTTGTCAATTCAGGCACCGCCGTTTACCCGATCACGCAATTCCTTGCCAGGCTTGAAGTGCGGTACATACTTGTCAGGAACATGCACCGCCGTGCCGGTCTTTGGATTGCGCCCTACTCTCGGCGGGCGGTAATGCAGCGAAAAACTGCCAAAACCGCGCACCTCGATTCGTTCCCCGGTGGCAAGGGCCGACGACATCTGCTCCAGCAACTCCTTGACCGCGAGTTCAACATCGCGATGTTCGAGTTGCGGCTGTCTTGCCGCCAACATTTCAATGAGTTCTGATTTTGTCATATCCCCATCCTGTTTTTCTGTTTCTGACAACCAATCAGGGCCCTTAATTAACCCGGGTTAAACGGACTAGCAATTAGTCTTCCGACTGACCACCCAGCTGCTCTTTCAGCTTGTCACCCAGCGTTACGCCGGTGCGAGCCGGCTTGCCACTGTACTGCTGAACCACTTCGCTTTCCTCGGCAAGATCCTTGGCCTTGATGGACAGGGAAATCTTGCGATTCTTGCGATCAATAGTGGTGATCTTGGCTTCAACTTCGTCACCTTCGTTCAGCATGGCGCGCGCATCTTCAACGCGATCCATGGACAGCTCGGACGCTCTCAGGTAGCCGTCCACTTCTTCTGACAACCTGATTACCGCGCCCTTGGCTTCTACAGATTCAACGGTACCGGTAACAATGCTGCCCTTGCCATGCTCGGCAACAAAGCTTGAAAACGGATCGCCTTCGATCTGCTTGACGCCCAGGGAAATACGTTCACGCTCGGCATCAACCGCCAGCACAACGGCTTCAATTTCGTCACCCTTCTTGAAATCGCGCACAGCTTCTTCGCCAGGACGGCTCCAGGACAGGTCACTCAGGTGAATCAGACCGTCAATTCCGCCATCCAGGCCCACGAAGATACCGAAGTCGGTAATGGACTTGATGGAACCCTTAACCGTGTCACCCTTGTTGTGGTTAACAGCAAAGTCTTCCCACGGATTGGACTTGCACTGCTTCATGCCCAGTGAAATGCGGCGGCGCTCCGGATCGATATCCAGGATCATGACTTCCACTTCATCGCCAACCTGGACTACCTTGCTCGGATGGATGTTCTTGTTGGTCCAGTCCATTTCGGATACATGCACCAGGCCTTCAATACCTTCTTCGATTTCAACAAATGAACCGTAGTCAGTGATATTGGTCACCTTGCCAAACAGGCGTGAACTTTCCGGGTAGCGGCGGGAAATATCTTCCCACGGATCGGAACCCAGCTGCTTCAGACCCAATGAAACGCGGTTACGATCACGGTCATAACGCAGAACCTTGGCTTCGATTTCGTCACCAATGTTCAGCAATTCTGAGGGATGCTTGACGCGCTTCCACGCCAGGTCGGTAATATGCAGCAGGCCATCAATGCCACCGAGGTCAACAAACGCACCGTAATCGGTAAGATTCTTGACCACGCCCTTGACGGTCTGGCCTTCTTCAAGATTGGACAGCAGTTCTTCGCGATCTGCGGACATTTCGGATTCAACCACGGCACGGCGTGAAACCACGACGTTGTTGCGGCGGCGATCGATCTTGATAACCTTGAATTCCAGTTCCTTGCCTTCAAGGTAACTGGGGTCACGAATAGGACGAACATCAACCAGCGAGCCCGGCAGGAACGCGCGGACATTGTCGATGGTAACGGTGAAACCGCCCTTGACCTTGCCGGTCATAACGCCGGTAACAATAGCCTCGGCTTCGAAAGCCTTCTCCAGGACACCCCAGGTCTTTTCACGAACCGCTTTTTCGCGAGACAGGCGCGTGGAACCGAAACCATCTTCAAGTTGATCGACGACGACTTCAACCTGGTCACCAACACTGACACTCAATTCACCGTTGGCGCCCTTGAATTCATAGGCAGGAATAACACCCTCTGATTTAAGCCCGGCAAATACCGTAACGTAATCGTCATTGACATCGATAACCTCACCAACAATCAGTTGGCCCGGTTTCATGTCGGAGGATTTCAGGCTTTCTTCAAAGAGTTCAGCAAAACTTTCGCTCATGGATTTGTACTCTGCGACCACTTGCCGGACTGGCTGCACAGGGTCGACTTGTTACAGTGCCCGATCATACCGTCGGGATTCGGTTGGCCCTGTATTCCAGGGCCGGTGACCGGGATCAGAAAGACTGCTGCGCAATTTCGCGAACCTTGGCCATCACCTCTTCTATGGTGAGTGACCCGGTGTCGATCACATGTGCATCGTCTGCCGGTCGCATGGGTGAGACTGGTCGGTTGGCATCGCGCTCGTCCCGCGCCCGAATCTCATCCACAAGGCGCGGAAGATTAACATCGAAACCCTTTTCCTTCAACTGCTTATAGCGCCTCTGACCCCGAATTTCGGCACTGGCAACGAGAAAAATCTTGGCCTGGGCATCAGGAAAAATGCGGCTACCCATGTCCCGGCCATCGGCCACAAGACCGGGGAATTGGCGGAATGCCCGCTGTTTGGCCAGCAATGCTTCGCGAACGGCCGGCAAGGCGGCTATTTTGGACGCGGCCGCCCCGGATTCTTCAGTTCGCAAGGCATCTCCGACGACACTGCCGTCAATCTCAACTTCGGTCAGGCTATCGGCTCCGGGCCGGAATATAATATTGACATCACCAGCCAATTGGGCCAACCGGGATTCATCGCCGTCCAGCAATCCCCTTCCGGCAGCAGCCCAACCCACGGCCCGGTACAGTGCACCGCTATCCAGCATATGCCAACCCAGCTCGGTAGCCAGCTGCTGACTGATGGTGCCCTTGCCTACACCCGACGGGCCGTCAATGGTAATGACCGGAACAGCACTCACCCGGCAGTCGCCTCGCGAACCAGGATTTGCAGGCCGGCTTCGCGTGCCAGCTCTGCATAAGTTGGAAATGACGTGGCCACATTGGCGCAGTCGTGAATAATAATGGGTGAATCCGCGTGCAACGCCGCCATGGAAAACGCCATAGCAATACGGTGATCGTCATGACTGTGCACTTCGCCGCCATGGATTTCGCCGCCACGAATAACGGCGCCGTCCACCAGTTCTTCCACATCAACACCCAGCACCTTCAGACCCTCGACCATAACTGCAATCCGGTCACACTCCTTGACCCGCAACTCGTCGGCACCGGTAATCCGGGTTTCGCCCCGGGCGCAGGCCGCGGCCACAAACAGCATGGGAAACTCGTCAATCGCCAAGGGCACCTGGTCCTCGGGCACGGTAATGCCTGTCAGTCGGCCACCACGCACACGAATATCCGCCACCGGCTCACCGCCGACAGTGCGCTCGTTCCGGAGTTCAAGATCCGCGCCCATAAGCTTCAATATATTAAGTACACCGATCCGGGTCGGATTGATACCGACATGCTGCAGCAGCAGGTCAGACCCCGGGGTCATGGCGGCACCCACCAGGAAAAACGTTGCCGATGAAATATCGGCTGGCACATCAATCTTGCAACCGCGCAGACTGCCACCGGCTTGCAGGCTCATGCTACTGCCTGTCGTTTTTACCGGGTAGCCAAAGCCGTTGAGCATGCGCTCGGTATGATCGCGCGTCGGTGCCGGTTCAGTTACCGAGGTCTCGCCCTCGGCATACATGCCGGCCAGCAACAGGCAGGATTTGACCTGGGCACTGGCCATGGGAAGCTGATAACGAATACCCTTTAACTTGCTGCCACCGTGGATTCTGAGTGGTGGCCTGCCGCCTTCATTGGTAACGATTCTTGCACCCATGAGCGCCAATGGCTCGGTAACGCGCGCCATCGGTCGCTTGCTCAGGGAAACATCACCGATCAGCTCGCTATCGAAATTCTGCCCGGCCAATACTCCGGACATCAGGCGCATGGCTGTACCCGAATTTCCCATGTCCAGCGCTGCAGTCGGCGCTTTCAGCCCATGCATGCCAACGCCATGTATGACCAGTCGACCGTTATCCGGGCCCTGCATTTGCACACCCATGGCGCGAAACGCACCGATAGTGGCCAGCACATCATCACCCTCGAGCAGGCCATCCACCTCGGTGACACCTTCCGCCAATGATCCCAGCATGACGGAACGATGCGATATGGACTTGTCACCGGGCACCCGCAGGCTGCCCTGCAACACGCCACCCGGCTGTACTTCAAAATTAATCAGCTTGCTGCTCATGTTTCTTTCTTGCGATTCAAAAAGTATTCATCGCGCGCATGCTTGGCGCGATGGAAGGTGTCACGCAATGCATCGCCATCACGCGACTGTATCATCTGGATAATATCATCCAGGTTATCACGATAATCGGTCAGCACCCTGGTGAGCGCGTGACGATTATGGAGACTGATATCACGCCACATATCCGGTGAACTGGACGCAATACGGGTAAAGTCCCGGAAACCACCGGCAGCAAATCGGAATATCTCCCGATGATTGTCCTGCCTGACCAGCAAGTCCACCAGCGCGTAGGCCAGTACATGCGGCGCATGACTGCAGGCGGCCATGACCTCGTCGTGATCCGCCGCATCCATGGTTTCGACACGAGCGCCTGTCACCTCCCACATGGTTTCAATACGGGCGACAGCAACCGGGTCGGTTTCTTCAACCGGGGTCAGAATAACATTGTGATTGTCAAACAACTCTGCAAATGATGCCTCAATACCGGAATGCTCGGTACCGGCAATGGGGTGCCCGGGAACAAAACAGGAAAAAGCGTTGCCAAGCCTCGCGCGCGCGCACTGAATTATATCCTGCTTGACCGAGCCCACATCGGTAATCACCATGTCTTCATGAATGACCGGCAACAATTCCGCGAATACCTGCTCGATAACGCCCACCGGTGTGGCCACTACAACAACATCAGCATCTTCTGCTGCTTCAGCAATACTTATACAGCCACGATCAATGACGCCCAGGTCAACGGCCTTCTGGATATTTCCCGGGTGCCGGCTGTAGCCGACAACCTCGTCAACCGCGTCCGCTTCGCGTAAGGCGCGGGCGAGTGAACCGCCAATCAGCCCTGTTCCGATAATCGCCAGACGTTCAATTGTTGCGGTCATGGTTACAGTTTTCCGGTTAGCTCAACACGGTTTCCAGCGCGGCAAGAAAACGCTGGTTTTCTTCCTGTGTGCCAACAGTGACGCGCAAATGATTGGGCATTTCATAATTGGCAACAGGACGGACAATCACGCCTTGCTGCAACAGCGCCTTGAATACCGGTGCCGCTTCCCGGGCAACATCCACGCAGACAAAATTTCCGACTGATTCAATATAATCCAGCCCAAGCTTCCGAAAGCCCTCGACAAGCTGTTGCATACCAGCCTTATTGATCGCTACTGATTGTTCCAGGTACGCATTATCTGCAAGCGCAGCTTCGGCTGCAGCCAGTGCCAGGGCATTGACATTAAAAGGTTGGCGTACACGGTTTAACAAATCCGCCACCTCAACACTGGACAAGGCATAACCCACACGCAAGGCCGCAAGCCCATAGGCCTTTGAGAATGTTCGCGTGACCACCAGGTTGGGATAATCCGCCAGCCACGCAATACTGTCGGGATAGCCGGGTTCGTCAACGTATTCCGCGTAAGCCTCGTCAAGCACAACAACCACATGATCAGGTACCGCATCCAGGAATGCGCTCAGTTCCGTTTCGTTCAGCCAGGTACCGGTCGGATTATTGGGATTGGCGATAAACACCAGGCGCGTCGTGTCAGTGATGGATGCCAATAGCGCATCCAGGTCATAACCCCAGTGCCGCGCCGGCACAACTACAGGATTGGCACCTACCGCCATGGCGGCAATAGGATAAACAGCAAACGCATGCCGGGAAAAAACCACGTCCAGACCGGGGCCGGCGAACACTCGCGCCAGCAACTCAAGCACGTCATTGGATCCGTTACCCAAGGTAATGCGGTTTTGATCAACATTGTAGCGCCGGGCCAGCACTTGCTTCAGTCGAAACCCATTGCCATCCGGGTAACGGGAACTTTCAGGCAAGGCGGCCTGCATGGCGCTCACCGCCTTGGGTCCGGGACCCAGAGGATTTTCATTGGATGCCAGCTTGATGATATTGGTAATACCCAGTTCACGCTCAAGCTCATCTACCGGTTTCCCGGGCTGGTAAGCCTGCAAATCACAAATACCTGGTTGAGCCAACGAAAAAGGATCGAATGCCATGATTACAATACTGCCTTGGGATAGGAGCCCAGCAACTTCAGGAATGCAGCCTGCTCTTCCAGGTCGGCAAGGGCCGCGGCAATCTTCGGATTCCTGTGATGGCCCTCGATATCCAGGAAGAACACGTACTCCCACATGCCCTTGCGCGACGGACGCGATTCAATGCGCGTCATGCTGATCTTGTGCCTGGACAATGGCATCAACAGATCCGCGAGGCCACCGGGACGATTCTTGCACGATACCAGCAGGCTGGTTTTGTCATCGCCGCTTGGTTCGGTTTCCTGCTTGCCGATTATCAGGAACCGGGTGGTATTGTCCGGTTCATCCTCAATGTTGGCGACAAGAATGTTGAGTTTGTAAAGTTGCGCTGCTGATTCACTTGCTATAGCCGCTACTTCCGGATCACTGCTGGCGATCATTGCCGCTTCGGCGTTGGTGCCGGCGGCGACGCGCTCGATACCGGGGAGGTTGGCATCCAGCCATTCACGACACTGTGCCAGTGACTGGCGATGCGAGACCACGCGCTTGATGGCGGAGAGTTCTGTGCTCTTGCTCAGAAACTGGTGATGAATGCGCAATTCGACTTCACCGCAAATATAAAGCGATGAACCCATGAAGCTGTCCAGCGTGTGACTGACTACGCCTTCCGTGGAATTCTCAATAGGTACTACACCGAAAGGAGTGGTGCCCGCCTCAACCTCGCGAAAGACTTCATCGATGGCATTGAGCGGCAGGGTTCGGACTGAATGACCAAAATGTTTGAGCGCCGCTTCCTGTGTATAGGTGCCCTCCGGCCCCAGGAACGCGATGAGCTGTCTGGATTCCAGCGCCAGGCACGCGGACATAATCTCTCGAAACAACCGGGCCATTTCTTCATCGGCTAGCGGACCATTATTGTTCTTGAGTATGCGCCTGAGCACCTGGGCTTCGCGCTCCGGCCGATAATAGGCGCTGCTGCCGCTTTCCTGTTTGACCAGCGCCACTTCCTGGGCACAGGCGGCACGTTCACTGATCAGCTCAAGGATTTTTTCATCCAGACCGTCAATGCGTTCACGTAATTGCTTGAGTCGATCATCCATGCTCACAGGCTCACCCGTTCACCCTGTTATGATCTCGTTAGCTGTTGCCAATCAGCCCGCGATGACGCGAACTGACCTGATTCCATCAATGGCGGCAATGGCGGCAATTACCGATTGCGGTACTTCACTGTCCACATCCACCAGCGTATAGGCCATTTCACCACGCGAGCGATTTACCATATCGTGAATATTCAGCCCGGCATCAGCCACAGCGGTTGAAATCTGGCCCAGCATGGCCGGCTTGTTTTCATTGGCAATCACGATACGAAAATCGGTTTCTCTCGAAACCACTACTTCCGGGAAATTGACCGAATTGCGGATGTTGCCATTTTCCAGGAAATCACTGACCTGGTCAGCCACCATAATGGCACAGTTTTCCTCTGCCTCTCCAGTGGAAGCGCCCAGATGAGGCAAAGCAATGACCTTTGCATGATTCTTCAGAAGATTACTGGGGAAATCACAGGCATAACCGCGCAGGTTTCCAGCATCCAGTGCGGCAACCACAGCCATGTCGTCAACAACGCCGTTGCGGGCGAAATTGAGTACGACCGCGTCTTTTTTCATCAGCTTGATGGTATCGGCATTGATCATGTTGCGGGTTGCATCAACCAGCGGAACATGGAAAGTGACGAAGTCGACTTCGCGCAGCAGTTCTTCAATATTGGCCGCCTTGTCTACATTGGCGGACAATTGCCATGCACCTTCAACCGTAATGCCGGGATCAAAGCCGATGACCTTCATGCCCAGGGCAATGGCTGCATTGGCGACATAACGTCCTATTGCACCCAAGCCTACTACGCCCAACGTACGCCCGGGCAACTCGTAGCCGGCATAATTCTTTTTGCCCGCCTCGGTCGCCTTGCCGATTTCTTCATCCGTACCTTCAAGGCTACGGGCAAAATCCCAGGCCGGCCCGATGTTTCGACAAACCATCAGCATGGCCGCAAGCACCAGTTCCTTCACAGCGTTGGCATTGGCGCCAGGCGCGTTGAATACCGGGATGCCGAGGCCGCTCATTTTTTCAACAGGTATGTTGTTCACGCCGGCGCCGGCGCGCCCAACCGCCTTTAACGACGCTGGCAGCTCCATGTCATGCATTTTGAAAGATCGCAACAGGATGGCATCCGGATCAGAAACAGTGTTGCCGATTTCATACTTGTCTGACGGAAGGCGACCAAGGCCCTTCTCGGAAATATTGTTCAAGGTCTGGATCTTGTGCACGGCCTTAACCTTTCTCAGACTGGAATTGCTTCATGTAATCGACCAACACATCAATACCTTCTTCCGGCATGGCGTTATAAATACTGGCACGCATGCCACCGACCGAGCGATGACCCTTGAGCTGTACCAGCCCGGTCTTTGCCGCGCCATCCAGAAAATCCTTGTCGAGCGCTTCGTCGACAAGAATAAAGGGCACATTCATCAGCGAGCGCGCATCCTTTTGTACCGGGTTGCGATAAAAACCGCCGGACGCATCAATAGCATCATAAAGCTTGCCGGCCTTGCGCTTGTTGATTTCCGCCATGGCCTTTACACCGCCCTGCTTCTTGATCCATTGAAACACCAGGCCGGCCATGTACCAGGCAAAGGTTGGCGGCGTGTTGTACATTGAATCGTTATCCGCATGAATCTTGTAATGCAGCATTGGCGGCACGTTATCACCGGCGAGATCCAGCAGGTCTTCACGAATAATAACAATGGTCAGACCGGCCGGCCCGATATTCTTTTGTGCACCGGCGTAAATCACACCGTACTTGCTGACGTCGATCGCGCGGGACAAAATGCTTGACGACATGTCTGCCACCAACGGCACATCCCCGGCTTCCGGAGTCCAGTTGAATTCAACACCGGCGATAGTTTCGTTGGGCGTATAGTGCAGGTAGGCAGCATCCTTGTTGAGCTTCCACCCGGACTGCGGCGGCAGGGTTGTGAACTTGTCAGCACTGGTATCAACTACCACGTTTGCATCACAATGACGCTTCCCTTCAGCAACAGCCTTCTTGGACCAGTGCCCGGTATAGGCATAGTCGGCCGTGGTTTTGTCGCCAAGAAGATTCATAGGCACCATGGTGAACTGGCTGGATGCGCCGCCCTGCAGGAACAGGACCTTGTAGTTATCAGGAATAGCCATGATTTCGCGCAGGTCTTTTTCTGCCTGTGCCGCAATGGACATGAACTCCTTGCCTCGATGGCTCATTTCCATCACCGAGACACCCGACCCCTGCCAGTCAAGCAGTTCATCATGCGCCTGTTGCAGGACAGCTTTAGGCAATACAGCAGGACCGGCACTGAAATTAAATACTCTGGACATTTTTCCTGTACTCACCGAAAAAATTGAAAATTGTTCAGGACAACGAACGACGGAACTAGTCTTCGGATGAGGAATCCTCTGACTCGTCCTCGGTCTCGACAATATTGTCCATACCTACCAGGCGTTCGCCTTCTCCCAGGCCAATCAACCTGACTCCCTGCGTGTTTCGACCCATGATCGACACTTCGGCGACGCGCGTGCGAATCAACGTGCCGCCACTTGTTATCAGCATGATCTCGTCATCATCGGCAACCAGTGTCGCGCCTACGCCTTCACCACACTTGCCGCCGGTTTGCGTGGAAATAACGCCTTGGCCACCGCGCTTGTGAATCGGGAACTCGGAAATCGGCGTGCGCTTGCCATACCCGAGGCTGGTGCCTACCAGGATTGCGTGATTCTCATGGTCCGGCGACGAAATAATCTGGGAAATAACAGATTGATCATCCTTGAGCAGAATACCGCGAACACCGCGGGCGTTTCGACCCATTGGTCGCACATCCAGCTCGTGGAAACGAATCACCTTGCCGGCATCGGTAAACAGGAAAATATCGCAATCGCCCCGCGTCAGGCCAACACCCACAAGATGATTACCTTCAGCGAGATCAAGCGCGATAATGCCACTGCTGCGCGGACGGGAGAAATCCGTCAGGGCTGTTTTCTTGACCGTGCCATCCGAGGTGGCCATGAATACAAAGTGACCTTCGGTATATTCACGAATAGCCAACACCGCGTTAACCTGCTCACCCTGATCCAGCGGCAAAAGATTGACGATAGGCTTGCCACGGGCACCGCGACTGGCCTGCGGAATCTCATACACCTTTAGCCAATACGCCTTGCCGCGGCTGCTGAAGCACAATAATGTGTCGTGGGTGTTGGCAATGAACAGCTTATCGACAAAATCCTCTTCTTTCATGGTCGTCGCCGATTTACCGCGACCTCCACGGCGCTGGGCGCGATACTCGCTGAGCGGCTGTGCCTTGACATAACCTGCATGAGACAGCGTGACCACCACGTCCTCCTCGGCGATCAAATCTTCAAGATTGAGATCAATCTCGGACTGGAGAATTTCGGTACGGCGGGCATTGCCAAACTGGTCGCGCACGGCAATCAGTTCATCGCGAATAACCTGCATCAGGCGCTCGGGGTTCCGCAGAATATCCAGAAGATCCACGATCCTGGCGAGCAACTCGCGGTATTCGCTGTGAATCTTTTCCTGCTCAAGGCCGGTCAAGCGATGCAGGCGAAGATCCAGAATTGCCTGTGCCTGTGCTTCCGACAAGCGATAGCCGGACTGCAACAAACCAAAATCCTGGCCCAGCTCGTCAGGCCGTGACAGGTTCCTGTCGCTGTCAGCGAGCATGGCAATCACGCCACCGGCCGCCCAGGTGCGCGCCATCAATTCAAGCTTCGCCTCTGCCGGGTCCTTGGCCTTGCGAATCAGGGCGACAACATCATCAATACTTTCCAGGGCAACGGCCAGGCCTTCAAGCAGGTGGGCACGCTCACGGGACTTGCGTAAGTCAAACAGGGTACGGCGTGTTACCACTTCGCGACGATGGCGAACAAAACACTCGAGAATGTCCTTGAGACCAAACGTACGTGGCTGGCCGTTTTCCAGCGCCACCATGTTGATACCAAAAACACTCTGCATGGCAGTGTGCTGATACAGGTTGTTCAGCACAACATCCGCCACCTCGCCACGCTTAAGCACAATAACCATGCGCATACCGGACTTGTCAGACTCGTCACGCAGTTCGCTGATACCCTCGAGTTTGCCTTCCTTAACCAGGTTGGCAATTTTTTCAAGCAACCTTGCCTTGTTAACCTGGTACGGCAATTCGGTTACAACGATTTGCTGGCGATCATTCTTGAGGTCTTCGAACTCGACACGAGCGCGCACATAGATTCGCCCACGACCGGTCCGGTAGGCCTCATGAATTCCCTTGGTACCATTGATAATGGCAGCCGTCGGAAAATCCGGCCCCGGCAGGTGTTCCATCAACCCGGCAATATCGATATCGGGATTGTCAATCAGCGCCAGGCAGGCGTTGACCACTTCGTTAAGGTTATGCGGCGGAATATTGGTCGCCATGCCCACGGCAATGCCGGCCGAACCATTGATAAGCAGGTTGGGCAGGCGCGTGGGCAAAACATCCGGAATCTGTTCGGTGCCGTCATAGTTTGGCGAGTAATCGACGGTTTCTTTTTCAAGATCGGCGAGCAGCTCATGGGCGATTCGCGCCATGCGAATTTCGGTGTAACGCATGGCTGCCGGCGCATCGCCGTCGATTGAGCCAAAGTTACCCTGGCCGTCCACCAACGGGTGACGCATGGAGAAATCCTGCGCCATGCGAACAATGGTGTCATAGACGGCTGAGTCACCGTGCGGGTGATATTTACCAATGACATCACCGACAACGCGGGCGGATTTTTTGTAGGCCTTGTTCCAGTCGTTGGACAGCTCGTGCATGGCGAACAGCACGCGCCGATGCACAGGTTTCAGGCCATCACGCACATCCGGCAGCGCGCGACCAATGATCACGCTCATGGCGTAGTCCAGATAGGACTGCCGCATCTCGTCTTCGAGATTGACCGGTATGGTTTCTTTGGCGAACTCTTCTGTCATGAAGTCCTGCTGGCAGCAACAGCACCCCTCACTCCCGGTTCAGGGTTGTCGCATCAATCATTCAACAAATTCAGGCCGTCCAGCTGAACCGTTTGGCGCTGGTTATCGCCTGGAAAATCGGAACACTTCTGGCCCGCCTGATACCACTTGCTCTACCGGGAAGCCGGAAGCAAAAGACCGGTTTTGCCCCGTTTTTTATCCTTGATGGGTGGCAACACCGGCTCGAATTTCGCTGGCGATTTTATCATGAACCGGTGCACCACTACACCATTATTTGGTGAAAACAGCGCAGATTCAGCCGGCCATCATGGCAGCCATTTTTTCCGTCGTTGGCTGCTCAACTACTCCTTTTTCGGTGACAATAACATCCACCAGCTCCGCCGGTGTCACGTCAAATGCCGGGTTCCAGGCGCCGGCACCTTCAGCCGCAATACGCTGACCACCACATCCCAGCACTTCGGACTCGGCACGAGCTTCGATAGGAATTTCATCTCCGGTCGCTGTCGCCATATCCACCGTTGTCGTAGGTGCCACTACCATGAACTTGACGCCATGATGCCGCGCATTGACGGCCGCCGAATAGGTGCCAATCTTGTTGGCCACGTCACCGTTGGCGGCAATGCGATCTGAACCCACGATTACCCAGTTCACCTGCCCCAATTTCATCAAATGGGCAGCGGCGCCGTCCGCAAGCAGGGTTACCGGGATCCGGTCCTGCACAAGCTCCCAGGCTGTCAGCCGGCTGCCCTGCAGCCATGGCCGGGTCTCATCGGCAAACACTCGATCAATTTTTCCGTCAGCAACGCCGTAACGGATCACGCCAAGAGCGGTACCAAAGCCGCCGGTGGCCAACGAGCCGGTGTTGCAATGGGTTAACACACCCGAGCCGGGCGCGATCAAGGCGCTACCCAGGCGACCCATTTCACGGTTGAAGGCAATGTCATCCTGGTGAATCCGGCCGGCCAGGGTTTCCAGGACTGCTACCGGGTCACCCTCGATGGCGGCAAATTGTCCGCGCATGAATTCGACCGCCCAGCGCAGGTTTATTGCTGTTGGCCTGGCCTCGATCAGGCGATCCAGATCGGCGGAAATGGTCTGCTTCCAGGCGTCTCCTGAGCGCTGATAGTGGTCTCGCGCTGCCAGTACGACGGCGTATGCCGCGGTGATGCCGATTGCCGGGGCGCCGCGCACCACCATATCGGTAATCGCCTGCGCTGCCTGCCCGATCTCGTCATAGTCAAGCCAGTGCTCTTTGGCGGGCAGCACGCGCTGGTCGAGCAGGCGCAAGCGGCCGCCCTCCCAGGCAACGGGTCGAACCCGGTCAAACCGGGACAAATCAGGATGTTTATGTTGGCTAGTCATGGCAGCGAATCATACTTCGGTTGGCGCAAAAGTCACGCCCGCAAGCCATGTATTACGCAGGACAGTCCGGGATATTACCGGGAGCCGGAATCCGCCGTGGTCCGCGACACAATCGCGCAGATATTCCGGGCATGTTTTCGCATTTCGTCACCGCTTCCGGGATTTTCAGCGATAGCTCGTGCTGCCGTTTCCACCTGTTTCAGATGCGTACTCAGGTTACCGGCAAGCGCTTCAATGCTGCCGCCGAGCTCGACAAAATAATCATTGGGGCGCAACGGTACAACGCAACGAAAACATCCGCCGGCAAGATCATGCACCGCCTTGATATACCGGTACACCGGCCCGGCGACACGATGTGCATATCGTAACAGCAGGAACCCGACCAGCACGATGTTGACAACGTACAGTGCCAGAATCACAGGCCACTGGCTTGCCAGCAGCCTCGACATCAACCCCCAGGTCAGGTCAGTTGTCGGTGATCCCAACTCATCAATCAACACGTACTGGCCGATAATGAAATAATTTACCCAGAAGGCAATGGGTACTATCAATACAATCGCCGACAACTCCATTCCAAATCGTGGCTGGAATCGTTTGTCGATCAGAAAGTTCCTGAGCTTGCGCATGGTGGACCACTCGAATATCCGTAATCAAAAATGCCGAAGGCTCCGGCATCACTGTTTTATTTGTCAGCTTTATTTGTCAGCGTCTATGAACCGGTTTGGTAGCCGGCCAGTATGGATTTGATTTTGGCTATCTGGATTTTCGCGTCCTGATCAGCACTTTTCTCGCCCTGCTCTTCCAGTCGCGATGCTGCAGCCTGGAGCTCCCTGAAGGTATCAGCATAATGATCTGAAAGCCGGTTTATGCTTTCACCGAGATTTTCAAAATAATCATTTTTTCGTAACTTGATACGGGCACTCAGATCACCACCTGCCATGGAGGTAAGAGTTTCGGTAAAACGATAAACCGGGCCCGCAATTCGATGGGTATAGAAGATAATGAACAAATAAATCAAACCAAAATTCACAAGATAGACAACAACCATGAGTAACCACTGCCGTTGAATCAGGGCGCCGATTACGCCCCAACTGCTGTTTGCCATCCCCGCTGCTGCATTTTGTGCCAGCGCATATTGACCAAGCACATAAAAGTCTGCCCAAACCACCAGGGGTACGAGCAGCACTACCACCATCAATTCAAGCGCCAGGCGCATCTGGAACTTGCGATCAACAAGATATTGCTTACGCTTAATCATTTATCTCCCCCTGAGAACTTGACTGGCAGTACCACTGACCCACAACCGGGAATGATCAGCATTATCGTTACCGCCTGATTCTATCCATTTCTTTATTAATATTTTTAGTTAGTTTACGCCTGATGCCAGGTCGTGACAAGGCACTGCAAGTACGCTCCGGGTACGGGTCAAACCGGGTGATTTGGCCGGGAATTTCGGTATACTGCCGCCACTTTCACTACTAAAAATACCCTGAAACCGGACAACAATGACAAAAATCGACCGCCTGATTATCGCCAGCTGGATTGTTACCGCGGACAACGACAACCGGGTGCTTACCGATCATTGCATTGCCGTGAACAACGGCCGCATTGTTGACCTGGTTCCGCGGGACGAAGCAACAACACGCTTTACCGCTGGCGAAATCGTAGACCGAACGGGTTACGCCCTGATTCCGGGACTGATCAACGCCCACACCCATGCCAGCATGACGCTGTTTCGGGGCCTGGCCGATGACCTGGCGCTGATGGACTGGCTGCAAAACCATATCTGGCCTGCCGAGGCGCGCTGGGTCAGCCCGGCATTTGTGCGTGACGGTGCCGAACTGGCTGTCGCCGAAATGCTGCGCAGCGGCACCACTTGCTTTTGTGATATGTATTTCTTCCCCGAAGACGTCGCCCATATTGCACTCAATACCGGTATACGTGCCGTAATCGGCATGATCATGATCGATTTCCCCAGCGCCTATGCCCAGACCGCTGATGAGTACCTGAGCAAGGGCCTGTCCCTGCACGACGATCTGCGTGCCTCCGAGCTTGTTAAAACAGCGTTTGCGCCGCACGCCCCCTATACCGTTTCCGATGCGCCGCTTGGACGCATTGCCATGTACGCTGATGAACTGGACATCCCGGTTACCATGCATGTTCATGAAACTGCTCATGAAGTTGAAGAAGCGCAAAACCAGGTCGGCAAACGGCCGATTCAGCGACTACAGGAAATCGGCTTGCTGAATCCACGACTCAATGCGGTACACATGACCCAGATCAATGATGACGAAATCAGCTTGCTTGCCGATAGCGGTGTTCATGTAGTGCACTGCCCTGAATCCAACCTGAAGCTGGCCAGCGGCTTCTGCCCGGTCCAAAAACTCCTTGATGCCGGCGTCAATGTCGCGCTGGGTACCGATGGCGCCGCCAGCAACAATGACCTCGATATGCTCGCCGAAATGCGAACCGCGGCATTACTGGCAAAAGGCGTGGCAGGAAACCCCAGCGCAGTTCCGGCCATGACCGCACTACGCATGGCCACCATTAATGGCGCCAAAGCCCTAGGACTTGAAGAGGAAACCGGATCACTGGAACAAGGCAAGGCAGCCGATATCGTCGCTGTCAGGCTGGATACACTGGAAACGCAGCCGGTGTATGACCCGGTTTCACAGATTGTCTACAGTGCCGGACGCGAACACGTGGCTGACGTCTGGGTAGCCGGCGAACACTTGCTGAAAGAAGGCAAATTGACCACCCTGAATGAAACGGAATTATTGAACAAGGCCCGACACTGGCGTGGTAAAATCGCCGAAACCCCTTCTTCGGAGTAATGCCGTATGACGAGCAATAACGTCGATTACGCTGAAATTGCCAAATTTGAAGAACTGGCCTCACGCTGGTGGGATGCTGGCAGTGAATTCAAGCCGCTGCACGACATCAACCCTTTGCGCCTGGATTTTATTGATGTACGTGTTGGCTTGTCCGGGAAACAGGTGCTGGACGTCGGCTGCGGCGGCGGCATTTTGTCGGAAAGCATGGCGGTGCGAGGCGCTGCCGTTACCGGCATTGATATGGGTGAAGCGCCGCTGGCCGTGGCCAGGCTGCACCTGAAAGAATCCGGACAACAAGTGGACTACCAACGCATTACCGTGGAAGAGCTGGCCGATCAAAGACCGGGCAGTTTCGACGTGGTCACCTGCATGGAAATGCTGGAACACGTTCCGGAACCGGCGTCGACCATTGCTGCCTGCAAGCGCCTGGTAAAGCCTGGCGGGCACGTGTTCTTTTCCACCATCAATCGCAATCCCAAGGCATGGCTTTTTGCAATCGTCGGTGCCGAGTACATCCTGCGCATGTTGCCCAAGGGTACGCACGATTACCGAAAATTGATCAAGCCGTCCGAACTGGGCCGATGGGCGCGCCAGGCGGGTCTGGATGTGCGCGAACTCACCGGTATGCACTACAACCCGTTTTCAGGGCAATACCGCCTGGGTGACGGCGTCGATGTGAACTACCTGGTGTATACAGTACGCGCCACGGACAGCTAATCCGGCGGAAACACGACACATTCCCTTGATCGATAAACATCAACTTCGCAGCATTCTTTTCGATCTGGATGGCACGTTTGCCGATACGGCACCAGACCTGGCCGCGGCATTGAATGCCGTACTGGCCAGGCACGGAAAAGCCACTCTCCCCTACGAAATAATCAGGCCGGTTGCGTCGCATGGCGGGATTGCGCTGATCAAACTTGGTTTCGGGATTGAAGAAAACCATGACCATTTTGAATCGCTGCGCCAGGAGTTCCTCGATTACTACCAGGAGAATCTGTGCCGCGAAACCCGGGTGTTTCCGGGAATTCATGAGCTCCTGAATCATATTGAATCATCGGGACAGAACTGGGGTATTGTCACCAACAAACCCGCTTTCCTGACCGACCCACTCATGCTGACACTGGGTTTTGACGCGCGCGCTGCCTGCATAATCAGTGGCGACACCCTGCCGACCCGCAAACCGCACCCGGCTCCCATGCTGCTGGCCTGCGGCCAGGCCGGCAGCACTCCGGAGCAGTGCCTTTATATTGGCGATGCCCGCCGCGATATCGAGGCCGGTCGCAATGCCGGGATGCTGACAGCGCTGGCCAACTGGGGTTATATCGGCCAAGATGATCGGCCCGGACAATGGGGTGCTGATTTGCAGTTTACCAATCCCGGTGAACTGCTCGACTGGTTACGATAATGTATGGACTGACGCATTCCGACTGGCTGATAATTTCTGCGCTGGGCGCCTTTGTTATTGGAGGCCTGATGGGCATGCTCATCAGCCGCCTGGCACTGCAACACCGCATCACCGAGTTGTCGACCCGTCTTGCGGTCAACGCAGATGCTGCGGATGCCATGGAAAAAACTTTTGGCAGCCTGGCCACCGAAGCCTTGCGCCAGAGCAACAAGCAATTCCTTCAGCTGGCGGAACAGTCGCTGCACCAATTTCATATTCGCGCCCAGGGTGATCTCGGCCAAAAGGAAAAAGCCATTGAGAACCTGCTGAAACCAATACAGGAAGCCCTGAAAAAAACCGAGCAGCAGATGCATGACATCGAGAAAGACCGAAAAGAAGCCTACGGCGCCCTAAATAACCATCTGCAAAGCATGGCCAGCACCCAGCAACAATTGCAACTGGAAACCCGCAACCTGGTACAGGCCCTGAAACGACCGGAAGTACGGGGCCAATGGGGTGAATTGACCTTGCGTCGCCTGGTCGAACTGGCCGGCATGGTTGAGCACTGCGACTTTTTTGAGCAGGAGCAGGTCAAAGTCGAAGATGGCGCCTTGCGACCCGACCTGATCGTGCGACTGCCTGGCGGCCGCGAGATCGTAGTGGATGTGAAAACCCCGCTGGATGCCTACCTGAAAGCCATTGAAGCTGTAGACGACAATGCCCGCGCGGACGCACTGCTGCAACATACCCGTAACGTCAAGGAACGTATCCGCGAACTGGCAAGCAAGCGCTACTGGAGCCAGTTCTCGCAGGCGCCCGACTTTGTCGTATTGTTTATTCCCGGTGACCAGTTTCTCAGCGCCGCACTCGACCTGGATCGGGGCCTGCTGGAATACGCCTTGCAACAAAAAATTATCCTGGCCACCCCTACCAGCCTGGTTGCACTGCTGCGCGCGGTGGCCTACGGCTGGCGCCAGGAACAGCTTGCCGAAAATGCCGATCAAATCCGCACCACCGGCAGCGAACTTTACCGCCGCCTGGGTACATTTTCAGAACACTTGGGCAAATTAGGCAAATCCCTGGACGCGGCTGTCGGTGCATTCAACAAAACCGTGGGCTCGTATGACTCCAAGGTATTACCCGGGGCACGCAAACTCACTGAATTAGGCGTTGAAGAAAGCAAATCCCTTACCACGGTTGATCAAATTGAAAAAACCCCGCGAGAAGTGGAAGACCGCCAATCTTCCTGAAATGCGTCTACACTAGAGGGACAGGCAAGGGGCAGGTCAATCCAGTACCATAACTTGCTCCAGGCCATAGCCCGGACAAGGAACCAGAACCAGAGCGTACCTAGTATCGGGCACGCGCCCGAACGAGACTATGAACACGAACAACTCAACAGGCAGCAGCAATGATCGCCCCTATGTTCTCGTCGCCGAGGACTCGCCCACCACGCGCGTGGTCATTGAGCGCCATCTCAAGCAGTATTTCGACCTGATCACCGCGGCAGACGGGCAGGAAGCGTGGGATTTGATCCGTAGCGACAACAACATTGAGCTGGTTATCACCGATATCAATATGCCGAGAATGACAGGTATCGAATTATTACAGCTCATTCGGTCAGCCGACGATGACCGCATTTCTTCCATGCCGGTATTCATCATGACCAGCGCCGATGACGACGAAGCCGACAAGCACCAGGCATTGGACCTGGGTGCCAACGATTTTATTACCAAGCCGATCAACCCTATTGTTCTGCGTGCGCGAGTCAATGTGCACCATCGCCTGGCCAGGGCCACCAGGGAGCTGCAACAAACTGAATCCGGGGGCAAACCTGATCACCAGGGCCACTTTATCCAGGATGCCGACAAGTTCAGGGAAACCGCCAATCACGAAGTTGAAACGGCGGGCAAGGACAATACCAACCTGTCACTGCTGCTTGTCCAGATTGATTTGTACGACGAGCTGCGCGATGCCTACTCTGCCGGCGAACTTGGTTCCATTGAGACCAATGTTGGCGCACAACTTGCCCGCATCCTTCGCGGCATCGACACGGGCGCCAAAACAGGCGACGGTCAATTCACCGTATTACTTCCCGGTACGCGTCGACTGGGCGCGGCCGTGGTTGCTGAACGCATTCGAAAAAATATCGAGGCACTGGATATTGACCTTGACGGAAAGTCGGCATCGGTGACGATCAGTGTGGGGCTGGCATGCATTTCAACAGAAGATGCAGAAAACTATGATGCACTGATATCCATTTGTGACAAACGTGTTCAATTGGCCCAGGAGCTTGGATACAACCGAATCTGTGTTGACGATGAAGGTCGAACCAACTTTTCACGGCCTGGCAGTCATTCCTGATGACCATCACCGCTGCTGACAATCACGCCCGGTATCAACACCAGGCAGACAGTCATTATGAAAACTTTCCGGTCGCATCCTGGCTGCTGCCCCCTGCACTGCGTCACCCGGTTTCAGTTATTTATGCCTTTGCCCGCAACGCAGATGACTTCGCCGACGAAGGTGATATGGGTCGGGAAGAAAGACTGGCGAAACTGGATGATTACCGGAACAGGCTGTACCGGATTCAGCGCAATGAACCGGTTAATGACCCGCTGTTTCCGGAACTCAAAAAGGTCATTGATGCTTACGACCTGCCTTACCAGGCATTCCATGACCTGCTATCAGCTTTTTCCCAGGATGTTGATACCAGTCGATACCCGAGCCGGGAAACGCTGCTCGATTACTGCAGTCGTTCAGCCAATCCAGTCGGTTTGCTGTTACTGCACCTGGTCAAGCGCATCGATCCACAAGCTGTTCAGGAATCCAATGCCATTTGTTCGGCCCTCCAGATAATCAACTTCCTCCAGGATATTTCCGTTGATTATGAGAAAGGCAGGATTTATTTGCCATTAAATGAGCTTGAACAGTTTGGTATCGCCGAACATCACATTGCCGGACGGATATTTGATGACAACTGGCGGCGCTTCATCAGCTTCCAGCTGGACCAGGTGGAACAGCTTATGCGGTCCGGCGCGCTCCTGCCTTGCCGCTTGCCCGGTCGCATGAAATACGAGATCCGGGCCACTGTTGTCAGCGGCTTGCAGGTCATAAAACTGTTGCGCAAACGAAACCGGGCCGGGTTTACCAACCAGCCGCGACTTCGACTGCCAGACTGGGTTATGATCGCATTCAAGACGATTTTCTATCCCTGCAAATGACACCCGACGAATATTGCCAGCAAAAAGCCGGATCCAGCGGCTCAAGCTTTTACTACAGCTTCCTGTTTCTGCCGCCAGTCCAGCGGCAGGCAATGACAGCCCTATACGCATTCTGCCGTGAAGTGGACGACGTTGTTGATGATTGCACTGATACCAACGTAGCACGCGCTACATTGAACTGGTGGCGAGCCGAGGTGGAAAACACGTTCAATGGCAAGCCGCAACACCCCGTGACCCGGGCCCTGGCAACATCGCTTGAACATTTTGATCTGCAGGATACCTACTTTCACGAACTGATTGCCGGCATGGAAATGGACCTCACCCGGCACCGTTACAGCAACTTCGACGAACTGAAACTGTACTGCTACCGTGCCGCATCTGTTGTCGGCTTGCTATCTGCACGAATATTCGGTTACGAGAACAACAAGACCGAAGAATATGCTGTCGAACTGGGTATTGCTTTTCAGTTGACCAATATCATTCGCGATGTTGGTGAAGACGCGCGCCGGCAAAGAATCTATCTACCGGGCGATGAACTTTCCCGGTTTAATGTATCAGAACATGAACTGATTGAACTGGCACCTGGCCCGGGATTTGACTCATTGATGCAGTTCCAGGCCCAACGTGCAAGGCAATATTACAGCAATGCTTTCCGGTTGCTGCCTGGTTCTGATCGTTGTCGCCAACGCCCCGGGCTGGTAATGGCCGCTATCTATTCGCGCTTGCTGGACAAGCTCGAACAAAACCGGTTTCCGGTTTTGCAAAAACGTCTTGGCCTTGCGCCAATCAACAAGCTTTGGATTGCGTGGCGCACATCGGTCCAGGAAAAACGCGGGTGCCGTGAATAATGAACGTGATTGTCATTGGTGCCGGCTGGGCCGGACTGGCTGCCGCTGTCGAACTGGTCAGGCACGGTCACTCGGTTACCGTACTTGAATCCGCAAGACAACCTGGTGGCCGCGCCCGTGCCGTAGCTTTTAACGGTATGCATATCGACAACGGTCAACATATTCTCATCGGTGCCTACCGGTCCGTACTGGAACTGATCCAGCTGTTCGGCATTGAAGAGTCCCGGGTATTCAAACGAATCGCGTTAACCCTGAAACTGACAAGACAACCCGCCGGCAACAGGACCATTTCGCTCAAAGCCTGGCCATTACCAGCACCACTGCACCTGTTGCTCGGACTGCTGACCATGAAAGGTGCGCCGTGGAAACACAGGCTGGTGATCATCAAGGCAATGATTTCAATGCGTGGATCCGGCTTCAAGGTTGAACAAGACTTGCCACTGCTGGATTACCTGGTGCAACTCGGACAACCGCAACAGGTTATAGAGTACCTGTGGCAACCCCTGTGCATTTCAATTATGAATACACCGATTGATCAGGCTTCAACACAAATGTTTCTCAGGGTAATCAGGGATTCCTTCTTCGCGGACAAGGCCGATTCGGAAATGCTGCTGCCGGTTACCGATCTCGGGCAATGCCTGCCACAACCGGCAATGGACTATATAGAAATCAATGGCGGCACAGTGCGTCTTGGCAGTCGCATAGTCTCCATTGCAACAGACGACAATCATGTGACCGGTGTTTGTGATACAAACAACTCCACACTGCAGGCAGATCACGTGGTGATTGCGACCGGCAACGAAGCTGCGCAACAGCTACTTCGCCCAATCCTGGCTGCCGAGCCTATCTGCAGCGGGCTCGAAAGACTGGGCGCATTGCCAATCACTACTGTATTCATCAAGTACCCTGCCGGAACCCGTCTGCCCAACGACTTTATCGGCACGCTTAACATGCATAGCCAGTGGTTTTTCGATCGAGGCCGACTAACCGACAATGACGGCTTGATCGCTGTAGTCATCAGCGGACCCGGGCAGCACATACGCATGACCAATGATGAACTGGGCAAAGTTATCGCGGGAGAGTTGTCAGCCTGTTTCAGGCACCTGCCTGACGTCGAAGCCATCAAGATAATTCGCGAAAAACGCGCTACCATTCACGCGCGCCCCGGAGTCGATCAATACCGGCCAGACAATTCCACCAAGATTGACGGTTTATGGCTTGCCGGAGACTACACCAATACCGGCTATCCAAGCACGCTCGAAGGCGCTGTTCGCAGCGGCCTGCGCTGCGCCAGACTGATTATGGAATCATCACAGGCATGAAAAACTATTCGCCTGCAAAAGACATCCTGAAGAATCGGGTTATTCTTGTGACTGGCGCCGGTTCCGGCATTGGTAAGGCAGCGGCGCTGAAATTTGCCGAATACGGCGCAACAGTTGTGCTGCTGGACAAGGCTGAAGCCAAGATTGAGTCGGTATATGACCAGATCGAATCTTCAGGCCAGGCCAGGCCCGCATTGTTCCCGATGGACCTGGCGACCGCCACGCCCGATGCCTATACCGGCCTCGCGGCCGCGTTGTCGCAGGAATTCGGCAAGCTGGACGGATTACTGAACAACGCCGGCATACTGGGCTCCATTACGCCGCTGAATCTTTACGATGACCAGCTTTGGGACAAGGTGATGAACGTTAACCTGCATGCCCCCTACCGCTTGACCCGCGCATGCCTTGGCTTGATGGCACAATCTCCAGACGCATCCATAGTCTTTACCACCGCCGATGTCGCGAGGCACGGGCGTGCTTACTGGGGCGCCTATGCTGTTGCTGCAGCCGGTGTCGAAGCAATGACACAGGTATGGGCAGAAGAACTTGATGGAGATAACCGGGTTCGTGTCAACGCCATTAATCCCGGTGCTGTCTATACTGATATGCGCGCCAAGGCCTACCCGGGCGAAAACCCCAAAACCCTGGTCAAGCCGGCGGACATAATGCCCGCCTACCTGTACCTGATGTCCGCTGACAGTCGGGCAGTCAGCGGACGTGTTATCAATGCTCAGGATGATTTCTGATCCGTAGCAATACCTGTATCGGCCTTGCGCCCCGAACGGCCCCGGAAAAATATAATGACATCACTGGCCACCATCAGCATGGCCGGTAGAACAATCAGTGTAATCAATGTGGCAAATACCAGGCCCCACGACAAGGCCAGCGCCATACCGGCCACAAACGGATCCATGCCGCCCCATCCATAGGCCGTGGGTAACAACCCGACAACGGTCGTTGTTGCCGTCAGAACAACAGCACGAAGGCGTCGCCGGCCGGCTGCCATGATGGAGTCATACAGGCTCATGCCTTCGTTGCGAGCGCGTTGCACGAACACCAGCAACACCAGCGCACTGTTTACCACCACACCGGACAGCGCCACCATACCCATTAATGACATGAACGACAGCGGCGAGGGACGACCGAGACTGTCATGAATAAAGAAGCTGATAATGATCCCCACCATACCGAATGGAATGGCCGACATTACCACAAGCGGGTAACTCAACCGGTTGAACTGGATCGCCAGCAGGAAAAACACGCCGAGCATGGCAAAGGCGAATGACCTGACCAGGCTCATTACTGACTCCTGGTTCTGTTCATTTTCACCGCCGTAGCTGACATTCACATCGGTTTTCAGATCGCCGAGCCACTCGGCTTCCGTTGTGGCGATACGGTTGTTCAGCGCGACACTGGTAATCACACCAACATCGACATTGGCGGAAACACTGACAATATTGATTCCTTCGCTATGCCGGACAGCGGTAAAACCGGAATGCTCGACAAGCTTCGCGATGCGATGCAGCGGAACCAGTCCGCCACGGCGAGTAGGAATCAGTAACTGTCGGAGCACCTCGATGCCCTTGGTACCGGCGTCAGGATAGCGGATAGTGATATCGATTTCCTCGGTGCCGCGCCGGGTAGTTTCAACCCGCAGACCCCCGACAGCGGCTCGCACGTGGGCTGCTGCAGTAGCCAGGTCGACACCTGCATAAGTTGCCAGCGAACGATCGACAACAACGTGTATCTCCGGGTCGCCCTTGTCGAGGTCGCTCTCGACGGACGTTACACCATCAATCTTCTCAAGATACGCCAACAACCGGTGGGCCGCCATTTCTGCCTTGGCACCATGCGTACTGGATAACTTGGCTTCCAGTGCGCGCCCGGTTGGCGGGCCATGCTTGAGTTCCTCGAAGGCGACTTGCAGCTTCGGGAACATGGGAACAATTTCAGCTGAAATACGGCGAACATCGTCTACAACTTCATGATCCGGTCTTAGCGAGGCTGGCGTATAAATCACCTGGATCTGGCCAAAACGACTACCGCGCTGGGTCAAGGGATCGCCTCCATCCTTGGCAATCTGGCCAACACCGATTAGTGTTGCTTCCAGGTGCTTGGGATCAATTCTGTTTCGAATTTCGCGATCAACCACCCGCATACGTTCCCGCATCTGGTCAATATTGGTGCCTGCCGGGGCAACAATACGAACGTTAAACTGGTCCGCACCGAATGGCGGGAATAACTGGAACTGCATAAAGGCAACGGCCAGCCCAAACGAGCCAAAGAACACCACCGTGGCAATGCCGATGGTTTTCCATCGGTGTGACAACACCCAGGCCAATACCCCTGCGTACCAGTCTTCCAGCCTGACGATCCAGCGACGCTCCTGGGGCTGATCCTTGGATCTGGCCAGCAGCGCCACGTGGCTGGGCAATATCAGGAACGATTCAAGCCAGGAAAAAACCAGCAAGATAATAACCACGAGCGGGATGCCGTAGATAAACTTGCCAATCATTCCGGACATAAACATCAGTGGAACAAATGCGACAACCGTAGTCATGACCGTTGTCGTCACCGGGCCCATCAACTCGTAGGCACCGATAACGGCGGCCTGTTTCGGTGGCATGCCGCGCTCCATGTGCCAGGTAATGTTCTCACCAATAATTATTGCATCATCCACCAGCATGCCAAGAACCATGATGAAGCCGAACATCGTAATCATGTTGAGCGTAATGTCTGCCATGTAAAGGGTATACAGACCGGTCAAGAACACAATCGGCAATCCCCATGTCGTTGACATGGATACGGAAGGCCGGAGAAACACGATCAACGTCAGGAACACAAACACGATGCCAACCATGCCATTGTTGGTCAGCACGTTGAGACGCAGCTTGGCAATCTGTGACATATCACGGAAAACATTCACCTTGATATTGTCGCCGTATCGGGCTGGAACAGTTTCAAGATATTTTCTGACTTCCCTGACTGTATCGATTATGTCGCCATCAGCCTTTTTGAGTATGAACAGGCTCAGCGCGGAAGAACCGCCAACGTCGTAATGCCTCCTGGCCTTCTCCAGGGTCTCCGTCACCTCGGCAACATCTTTCAGGCGTAGTCCGCCACCGGACTCATTGGCACGCAATACCAGGTCACCGGCATCAACAGCATTCTTCATTTCACCGACAATGCGGACAGCCTTTTGGCCATCAGCAGTATCGAGGTCACCGCCTGGTGAATTAATATTCCATCCGGACAATACGCTGGTGATTTCGCCGATGGAAATACGATGGCGCGCCATCTTTTGCGGGTCTACGACAACGCGAATCTCGGCTTTGCGATCCCCCTGGACCACAACACGCGCAACGCCCTCCACCTCCAGAAGATCATCAGACATCCGGTCACCGAGTCGTTTCAACTCAAGTTCTGACATCGACGATGACACGGCAAAATGCAGTATTGGAAACACAGAACCATCTATCTCGGTAACAGACGGATCAAACGGCAGATCTGCCGGCAACACGGCACGATCAACCGCCAGTTGCACATCAGAAACTATCCGGTCGCGATTATTCGCACCCGGGTCCAGCTCCAGAACGATTCGCGCCGAACCCGGGAACGAAACAGAGGTCATCTTGTCGATACCATTGATCGACTTGATTTCCTGCTCGATTGGCGTGACTACCAGTCGCTCCATTTCCCTGGGTGTTGCACCAGGATACGCGGCTTCAACCTGGATCATATCGAGATTGACATTGGGAAAGGCTTCGCGCTTGATGTCGATGGCGGCCCAGCCACCCAGAATCAGCAGCATCGCCGATACAAGGTTGATCAACAGGCTGCGATCCACCAGAAACCCGATAATTGCCCGCATTAGTTTTTCTCCCTGTTTTCAGGCTCAAGTTGTACCACCGGCATCAGCACGCCTCTCCATAACGACATGATCGCCAGTCTTTGCGCGAGTTGTGTTTCCTGCTGAATCAGGCCCAGTTCAGCTGCACTCAATTCTTCTTCAAACTGGATCAATTGACTGATATCGATTCGACCATCGCGATAGCGAAACTGGCCTTCTCGATATTTTTCCTGTTCCGCAACCAGGCGTGCGCGTTGCGCCGCAACTGATTCCTGGTTTCTGAGAATCTCGGTATGCAGGCTGGCAACGTTGTATTCCATGTCAGCCTCCGCGCCGGTCAATTGCTCCATGGCGCTGTCGTGGGCCAGTTGAGCCTGCATCAGATCAGCGTCAACACCGCGCTTGTCAAGACCGCGACGATATTCAATAGTCAGACTGCCGGCCTTGTCGGTTTCATCAATACTGGCGCCGGCCGAGTCCTCTCCACTCAATCCACGATAACCAACAGACAAGGTCAGGTCGAGCGTGTCGCGCTTGTTGTCACGACGATTGTTGACCCAGGCAGCCGCCTGCTCCGCACGCGCACGAATACTGCCAACATAAGGGTCACGCGCACGAATCTGGTTCAGCGCTTCTTCAAGCGGCAGTGTGTAATCGCCAGGCCCGACAACTGGCACAAACTCCTTGTGCCATGGCTGCATCATCATTCGGTTCAATGCATTGCGTTGCTGCGTCCAGGAAAGCTCCAGCGTTTTCAGGTCAGCTTCACGCGCATGAACCAGTGCCCTGGCCTGCAACCTGTCCTTTCGATCGTTGATGCCGATTCTTTCGTTGCGGCCGATGTGGGCAAGCAATCTCTTCGAGCGATTAAGGCTTTCGCGACCGTGCTGCAGGCGTCGCGAAACAAACGCTGCGCCGTAGTAGCGCTCGATATACTGTCGGCCCAGGCCATCCTGTCTTGCCAGAAATTCATAGCGTGCCTGCTCGCCTTGCGCTTCGGCACTTTTCATGCCCGAATGGTATTCGACATTTCCCCAGCCCTTTGCCAACGGCAGACGATAGCTGAGATCAGCACGACTTGAATGCGAAGGATTGGGTAATAGCGGACTCAATGCCAGTGCGCTGTCTTCATAAACATAACCAAGCCCGAGCTCAACATTGCCGCCGAGCGCCAACGGCTTTCCCAGGCCCGCGCTGACGGTTCCCCGATCAACCGGGGTCCCCATAAACGATATATCGTGTTCAGCCTTGACCGTACTGCGCAATTGCCAGCCAAGTCGACTGTCGGCCTTGTCGATTTCCAGTGCCCCGCTTCGCGCCTGCATGCCGGAAGACTTGAGTTCCGGTGAATTCTGAATTACGAGAGACATGCCTTGTTCAAGGGTCAACACATTGTCCTCGGCACCAGCCGATGCTGCTCCCAGCAAGAGCGCAAACAAAAAACGTTTCACCTGATCGTATCCTTTCTTATGCCTTCAATTATCAGATCCAGATATGTATCCAGATAAACAGGGGTATCACAAGTTTCGTTATCGAACGGTTTCAACGAGCGCTCCCATATGGCTGCCAAAACCATGGGCGCCATAATCGCCCTGGCGGCATGCTTGATATCACATTGCCTGAACTCACCCGACTGGATACCTTTTTCCACTATGCTTTCGAAAATAACGCGCATGCGCGACACAACTTCCTCAATAAACAGTCGTGCCAGTTCGGGAAAGTTCCCGGCATCAGCCATAACCATTTTCGGAATACCACAAAGACGTGTTTCGCCAACCGTCTGCCACCAGTTTTGTATCAGGCTGCGCAACAGCTCGGTGCCGGACCCGGAAAAATCCGCTGCCAGCTTTTCAATCCTGGCGACTTCCGGCACCACGATTTCCTTGACCACGGCGACAAACAGCGCATCCTTGTTTTCGAAATAACGATAGACAGTGCCCTTTGAGACCCCGGCACGACGGGCTACGTCATCAAGTCTCGTGGCAGCAAACCCGCGCTCAACAAAGATATCCAAAGCGGCGTCGACAATTTCCTGGGGTCGCGCCTCTTTCCGGCGCTGCCAACGTGCGCAGCAATCGGCTTCATCGGTGTTCATAGTACCCACCTTCATGAATTGAGAATTGTTAACTGACTTATAAGTCAATTATTTCGAATATTTGACTCAATTGTCAATAAGGGAATACGGGCGATAAAAAATCCCGCCGTTCGCGGGATCTTTCTGATTTCTGTGCGGTCAGAGACTTCAACACATGGCAGCGAGCAGCCGATCTTCCAGCTCAATTCGTTCCGCCAAAATTTCGCCCAGAACAGACAAGTCTTCATCAAAATCATTTGAAATCGGGCAATTATCTTCGCAGTCATACTTGTCATTAAAATCCAGGACCACATCCGTTGTTCGGGTAATGCGTGGATACAAATCTTCAGCCATTTCGATAACTTGCTGACGTCGCTCTTTGCCACTGACAATTCGTTCGTACAAACTAAAATGCCCTGCCGCTACATAATCCACCAGCATCTGGCATAACTGCTCCAACAACCCGTATTGACTGTCCCGGTTTTCCGTATAAGGGCTCAGGCCGGCAACCCGGCAATACAAGACCAGTAACTCGGCGCGTTCAGCTGTAAGTTTTTTCACCAGGTTTACAGACCCGGAACGACGGTCGCGCTCTTTGTCGGTCATCCCTGTCTCAAATGAAGCCATTTCCATTCTTTAGCCCTCTTTCCTGATAACGTGCAGTGTCCTGCTTATGGCGATCACTATACCCCGGGGCCGATTTTTTGTTAATCAAAACAGTGTCGATTGAGAAATACTTATTGATTCCAAGTGCCTGAATTTCCGCGATATAAGCAAAAGGTGATATGAAATATTGTAAAGGAATGTCAAAACGGCATACCCGGAAAACGGCCGCCCATGCCGCGAAGCATGTTAGCCATGCCACCCTTTTTCATTTTCTTCATCATGCGTTCCATTTGCTGAAACTGTTTCAACACGCGATTAACATCCTGAACCTGGGTGCCCGAACCGGAAGCAATCCGGCGCTTCCTTGAACCCTTGATGACATCCGGAAACTGTCGCTCCTGCGGCGTCATGGAATTTACAATGGCTACTGTTTGACGGACCTGCCTGTCACCCAGTTGCGCGGCACTGGCATCCGGGATTTTTCCAGCCATTCCCGGAAGCTTGTCCATGATCCCTGCCATGCCACCCATCTTTTCCATTTGCATCATCTGGTCGCGAAAATCTTCGAGGTCAAATCCACCTTTCTTGATCTTGCTAACCAGCTTTTCCGCCTGCGCCATATCGACATTGGCTTGAACCTCCTCAACCAGGCTGACCACGTCACCCATACCCAGGATACGGGACGCCAGTCGATCAGGATAAAACGGTTCCAGGGCATCAGTTTTCTCGCCTGTACCCAGAAACTTGATCGGCTTGCCCGTGACATGACGAATCGACAATGCCGCACCACCGCGGGCATCACCGTCAGTCTTGGTAAGAATGACGCCGGTAAGGGGCAAGGCCTCATCGAAGGCTTTGGCTGTATTAACCGCATCCTGTCCGGTCATGCTGTCGACAACAAACAGCGTCTCGGCCGGCTCACACACCCTGTGAACAGCCTTGATTTCGTCCATCATATCCGCGTCCACATGCAGACGGCCGGCGGTATCGACAATCAATACATCCGCTACCTGCACACGCGCCGCATCAATCGCCGATCTGGCGATATCAAGGGGTTTCTGCGAGGTATCACTAGGGAAAAATTGCGCCCCTACTTCGGAAGCCAGGCGCTGGAGCTGGTCAATCGCTGCAGGCCGGTATACGTCAGCGGACACCAGCATGACTTTCTTTTTGTCCAGCACCAGGCGACGGGCAAGCTTGGCGACACTGGTAGTTTTACCTGCGCCCTGCAAACCGGCCACCAGGATAACCGCGGGAGGCCTGACAGAAAGGTCGAGCGCATCATTGGTTTCGCCCATGAGTGCGACAAGCTCATCATGCACTACCTTAACAAGCGCCTGACCCGGTGTCAGACTGGTCAGCACCTCTTTGCCTCGAGCAGCCTCTTTGACTTGCCCAATGAACGCCTTGGTAACAGGCAGGGCAACATCCGCTTCGAGCAAGGCCATGCGTACTTCGCGCAAGGTTTGAGCCATGTTTTCATCGGTCAGGCGCGCCTGACCGCGCAATTTTCTGGCAGTCGCCTGAAGCCGTTGGCTGAGATTATCGAACATTTACTACTCCAAAACACGGTGCCTGCAGCAAGTCGTGGCCAACAGGCACGTCCGGATCCCCGGATATCCAGGGACTCCTATTCATACACGTTTAAGCTTGAAGAGAAAAGACGTGGCCGACAGTCAGCGCTTTTGGCATGGTTCCGTGATGATGCTCGGCGATTTCCCGCATAATGGTTTTTTCCTGGCCGGGCATGAGATGGGTAATAAATACCTCGGCGTCAGACTCCAGCTTCTGAAGTTCCCGGGCAATGGTCTGCGGACACAAATGCTTGGAAATTCCGGCCAACTCTTTTTCGGAATCCTCGAACGTCGTCTCGATAACAACATACTGCAGATCATCACAGGCATTAAGAACCCGCCAGAATTCCTCTGTCGGGGCCGTATCGCCGCTGAATGCGAGGCTGCCACTATCGGAACTCACCAGGTATCCGACAGCAGGCACAGTATGTTCAACGGGAATGGATCGGAATTTTCGGCCCTTTATTTCTACCACCTCGCCCGGCTGCATTTCCTCGAGAATGGCGAATGGCCGGTCCGGCGTCGGGACCGCTGTGAAATCCGGCCAAAGCTTCCAGTTAAATAAATGCTCTCGCAGCGTCAAGATCGTCTCCGGTAGCGCATGAATCACTACCGGATTTTCCAGCCGGTCACCAATGGCGTCCAGCATCAATGGCAGGTTGGCAATATGATCAAAATGTGAATGGGTCAGGAAAACATGCTCAATAGCAGCCATGGCGTCGAGATCCAGATCCCCAACACCGGTACCGGCGTCAATCAGGATATCGCCATCTACCAGAAAAGACGTGGTGCGCGCCCTGCCGCCAATCGCCCCGTTGCACCCGAGCACAGTAATATCCATAACACTCCATCGTATTTCGGTTTGCCAATTTTCTTGTTTTTATCGGGATGGCCCACCGGCTAGTCGGCATGCCAATGCTACCACAGCATTCCTCGTTTGCCATGCCTCGATCGGGACTCCCTGACCATGCTATTCACAGGCGATCAACAGCATAATTTTTTGATCTTGGCACAAAAATATTGGCCCGTTCCGGTCGCCGTTCACAGTTTTGCCAATAGGCAGTTCTTGCCGTATAAGCAAGGCGGTGCCATTATCAGGCTGAACTCGAGACAAGACAACAACACAACATGCCTCAAATAATCTATATCAGCATCACCAGCATTTTTTATATTCTGGCCTGCACACTTATTATACGAACATTGTGGCTGGCCAGGCCGCTGGGCAAGCAGGGCAAAAAAGCGCTTGTTGCAGCGCTTGCGGCCGGCTTGCTGTTTCACGCAGGGGCGCTGTATCACAGCCTGCACTCAGACGCTGGTCTTAACCTGGCGCTCACCTCCGCTGCATCGCTGGTATCCTGGACCATTATCCTGCTCTACACGCTGGCGCTGATTCGCTACCCTATTGAGAACCTGGGATTGGGCATTCTGCCGATCACGCTGGTTTGCCTGGTCTCGCAACTGCTGTGGCCTTCACTCCACGCACTGCCGATCCAGAACTCCATGGCCCAAGCCAGCCATATTACCGTCTCGCTGCTGGCCTACGCATTGCTAAGCCTGGCCGCCGCCCAAAGTTGCGTCGTAATGGTTCAGGAATACAAATTGCGCCACAAGCACCCGGGCGGATTCATGCATGCACTGCCTCCGGTCCAGTTAATGGAAAAGCTCATGGTGCAACTGGTCGCAATTGGTTTTGTGTTGCTGACCTTTACTGTCATCAGCGGCCTGTTTTTTTCCCAGGAAATCTTCGGAAAACCATTCAAAATCACGCACCATAACCTGCTGTCTATCATGGCCTGGCTGGTATACGGCAGTTTCCTGCTTGGTCGGTGGCGTTTCGGCTGGCGGGGGAAAATAGCCATTCGCTGGGTATTGATTGGCAGTGCCCTGCTGGTACTGGGTTACCTTGGCACCAAGTTCGTTGTGGAAATCGTCCTGAACCGCTAGTCCCGGTCGCACCAAGCAAAACCGAATCTCCAGTTTCCCGACCAACCGCACCACCAAAACTACAAAAAAATAGCCGCGTGGAAATCCACGCGGCTATCTGCACCTAGTTCAAGGGCGTTGCCGCCACAAGGAGCTAATGTAATGAGCACTTCTTATACTAATACAGAAGCTATGGACTTTCCAGCTACCGGGGAATTTTTTTACCTACAGAGAAATCGGACATTACCGAGAAACCTGCTAAAATCGGCAAATCCCAAATATTGAGGCCAAACCTTTTTGGACACTGTGCCGACCAGCGCCCTCGTGGCGCTCCTGATTCTTCTGGTTTTCCTTTCTGCCTTTTTTTCTGCATCTGAGATCAGCATGATGGCGATCAACCGCTATCGTCTCAAGCACCTGGCCGGTTCCGGTAATCGGGGCGCCGCGCGCGTCGCCCGCTTGCTTGACCGCCCTGACCGTCTGCTGGGAATCATTTTACTGGGTAATAATTTCGTCAATATTCTGGCCTCATCTGTGGCCACCATTATCGCCCTGAGGCTTTACGGCGAAACGGCAATCGCGGCAGCGGCGGGCCTCTTGACGCTGGTAATCCTGGTGTTTGCCGAAGTGGCACCAAAAACACTGGCGGCCGGCAAACCCGAAAAAATCGCCTTCCCGGCCGCCATGATCCTGGGTCCTTTGCTGCGCTTGCTGTATCCCCTGGTTTGGCTTATCAACCTGCTGTCCAACTGGTTGCTCAAATTGCTCGGCGCCAGGCATGTAGACAGCACCACGCAACTCAGCAGTGATGAACTACGGGCCGCTGTACTGGAGGCCGGGGGATTGATACCCGAGTCACACAAATCCATGCTGCTTGCGATTCTGGATCTCGAGAAAATGACCGTCGAAGACGTCATGATTCCTCGCGGACGCATAACAGGCCTGGACCTCGACGATGACTGGGACGATATTGCCGAGCAAATCACCAGCAGCCGTTACACGCGACTGCCGGTATACCGGGGAACGCTGGACAATATCGTCGGTACCGTGCACTTACGAAAGCTCATTGGACCACTCAAGAGCGGGAAATTGGACAAGCAAGGCCTGGAAGCCATCATGGTCGACCCGTATTTCATTCCCGAAGGCACGCCCCTGACTACCCAGCTCCTGAATTTCAGGAAAGCCAAGCGTCGCCGCGGACTGGTCGTGGATGAATATGGTGATATTCAGGGACTGGTGACACTCGAAGAAATTCTCGAAGAAATCGTCGGCGATTTTACCTCGCAAACACTGGCAACCCCCGACCTGGCCCAGGCCCAGGAAGACGGCAGCTACCTGATCCCGGGAACAGCCAATCTGCGTGACCTAAATCGGCAGCTAACATGGAACTTGCCCATTGGCGATTCACGCACGCTCAATGGACTGATCACTGAATATCTCGAGGACTTGCCGGTTCCGGGAACCAGCCTGTTAATCAGCAATTATATGGTTGAAGTGGTGCAAACTCGCGGGCCGATCATCCAGGTGGCAAGATTGCGCGAGCGAGCCACGCCCGATGAACCGTCGCAAGCCTGAATGGGCTCAACTCCCGCCCCGCCCTTTCTTCCTGGCTACGTCGTTTCGCAAATAGACCGGCAATGCATCGCCGGGCGAAACAAGGCCACGCTCCATCTTCAATGAGGCCAGCCGGGCGACGTCGGTCGCTCGCGGCCAGGCGTCAGCGCGACACCCGCTGACGCCCGATCCAAGGCGCTGACTGATTTCATCACCAACAGCAGCGCAACCGCTGCCCAGCGCATAACAGCTATCAACCTGATCCGGCAACACCAACGACGATGCCGGGCCTAGCGTTTCTTCGCCGAGCAACTCCATGCTGTTTCCGGTTTTCTCAAAAAATGCCCAATAAAGCTCACCCATGCGCGCATCCTGTACTGCCAACACGCATCCGTCTTCAGCGCTCGCCGCCAATGCCATTAATGACGAAACCGGAATAACAGGCAGACCGGCTGAAAAGCCTATCCCTTGGGCAATACCGGCCCCGATACGCAGACCGGTAAACATGCCGGGGCCCCGGCCAAAAGCAACGGCATCCACCTTTGACAGCGCCAGCCCGGTCTCGGCCAGCAACGCATCCAGCATCGGTAATACTGATGTTGAGTGCATTCGGTCAGGAGCCTCCCGACCAAAAACTTCGCCATCCACCATCAGCGCCACCGAACAGAGTTCCGAAGATGTTTCCAGCGCCAGGATATTCACTCGCCAACCATCCCGGTTTCATCGGGCAGCAACACCGTATCCTCATGGGAATAGGCCGGGGCGCAGCAACACAGGATATGCAGCATCTCGCTACTGCTGTTAAACACCTGGTGAGGCGTGCCAGGCCTGATGCAGATTGTGTCGCCCGTTCTCAGGCTCAAGGTTTTATCGGCCAGTCTCATTTCACCGCTGCCTCGCGTCACGTGATACAGCTCTTCACTTGTGCGATGCAGGTGAAGCCGGGTATGGCGACCCGGCTCAATCACGGCTTCGGCCAGGCTTTGGGCAATATTACCATGGCTGTCAGGATGCATCAGTTCCCTGATAATCGAGCCATCCTTGGTGATATATGGCCTGTTTTCGTCGTATTGATTTAACATTGGAGCCTTGCTGCAGGTTTTAAAATCAGGTTGCGGTCACTATAATACACCCAATGTGGGGGCAGGCACGAGAAACACGGCCTGTCATCTCCCTGAACTTTTCAGACAAGAACCCGGGACCGGAAAGGCTGCCATGAAACTATTGATACAATCCTTTATCCTGCTTGTTGGCACAGGCTTCCTGCTGTCACCAGCCCATGCCGAAGACAAGGAATCTCTTAAACAGAAATGCATAGTACAGCTGGACATTGCTGACAAGGAACTGGAAGCCGCCAAGGCTGACACACTATCTGATGCAGGATCGTTTACGCGTATTACTGTCATTCTTACCGACGGCGCCCTGGCCAAGCAATTTGGCTCGTATACCAAGTGCATACGCAAGGCTACTCGTGCACGGGAACTTCTGAAGCCTTACAAGAAACAAACAAAAGCCAATTAGCATGCCGAACCCGGCCCTGAACGGTCATCTCGATTCACCAGTGGATCGAGATCGCTACGATCGGTTTCAATCAATAATGCGACAAATTACCGCCTGATTCAAACAGGCTCAAGCTCCAGTTCCGGACTGTCTTGTGAGCCAGGCAGACCTTCCGCAGCAGGCTCAATGGCGCGAGACATCATCATGTAACGCCACCAGTATGTGGACTTGATCGACGAGATAATATCCGAACGCAGCTCGCCTGAAATCCCGAACTCGGTACGCCGCATATCAATGACTGATATGGCCTCGCGAAACTTCATGCATATCGCGGCAACAAAATAAAGCATCCAGTCTTCGGAATCTTTTAGCTGGAGATCGGGAAATTCAAAGTCAGTGTCCGTCAGGCAGTCCAGCTCATACTCTTTCATCTCCTGAACAATTTTAAAGCAACGCAACATGTCCTGCTTGCTGAAACCAAAATACATGCTGGCATGTAAATGCAGGTTCAGGCCGCCAATCCAGGGAATGGCACTGTATGGATCATCACCGCTGGCTTGCGGTGCAAAGGAATTATCCCAGGCCTCGATGGCACATACCACCACGCATAATTCTTCAACGAACTTGTAATCATTGAAACTCGAGGCAAACTCCTGATGCTGTTTGAAAAAATTTCTGAAATACGGCGGGTCAAGCTCAACAACCGGTTTCATGCTGGTAATAATTGCCTTGCGGGCATTGTCACAATGCGCACTTTCTTCAAGACAGTCATTCTGTTGACGCATATTAATGCGTAACGCTGTCATGGCTTCCTTCCGATCCCTTCCGGAACTTTGTTCTGCCTTCCTGATATCTGCCATCCCTGGTCCTCCTGATTGTTGTCAATGTAAAGACCGGAATAAATTATCCCCGCCATACACCAAGTTACATTTTATGGTAACAATGGCCACAAGTACGGACGACCCGATTTTTGAATATCGCGTTAGCCCGCCCGTTCAGCCAATCTGACAACAATTCAACGACAATAAACCTGTGTATTCCCGAAACGTTGCTACCTAAGAACGTTTCGTTGGGGCATAATGCCGTCACCGGGCGATACAGTACGGGGCGTACAATTGATGACCACATTCCACCAGGCCATGAGCGGCAGGTTCATCAACCTGTTAAGCTGGGATAACTTGTCAGAATTCTGGAATTGTCTGCGCAACCAGGCGGACAACAACTGGTTCATTTACGCCATTAGCGAAACAGCGCCGACGCAGCCAAGTACGCGGGAAGAACTGCTGCGCTTCATCGACGAAATCGACAGCCTGCTTCGCCGCGAGCACGATGAAGACTATTGCGGGATCGTCTACGCAGATGATCGCACTCATCCCGGATTCGTGAAGATCTATGACCCCAACAACCTGGGTGTCGTCTGCGGCTACAGTGAAAACCCGCCGCCGCCAGGCTGGATCCTGTCTCGGATTCCACCGGAACCGCTGAAACACAGCGAAGTTATTCCGGGTAATCGTCGTCGCTGGTGGCAGCGCCTCTGGGCCTGACCGGCCCACGTTTCGAACCAGTCCAAATCCGCCTTTCGACTTGTAGAGCCGCACACTTCGCGGTAGCTTATGGCCTTTCCCATACCAAAAAAATAGCGAGAAAGTCCAATGTCACAACAAGATATCGAATCGATACTGACCGAGGATCGGATTTTTCCGGCCAGCGATGCGTTTAAATCAGCTGCCAGCTTTTCAAAGGCTGACATGGACAAGCTGTACGCGGAGGCAGAAGCCGACCACGAGGGCTACTGGGCCCGCTTGGCCCGAGAAGAAATGGACTGGCAAACCCCTTTTACCAAGGTGCTCGACTCGTCCAAGGCACCTCATTTTGCCTGGTTTACCGATGGCAAAATCAATGTTTCCCACAACTGCCTGGATCGCCATATCGCCGAACGCGGCGACAAGCCGGCCATTATTTTTGAAGGTGAAAAAGGTGACATTCGCAGCTTTACCTATCGGCAACTGCTCGCCGATGTATGTCGTTTTGCCAATGGCCTCAAAGCCCAGGGCATCAAAAAAGGTGACCGGGTTGTCATTTATATGCCCATGGTACCCGAGGCAGTGGTCGCCATGCAGGCCTGTGCCCGTATCGGCGCAATTCACTCGGTTGTATTCGGCGGTTTTTCGGCCGAGTCCCTGAAAGACCGAATCGAAGATGCCGGCGCCGTAGCCGTCATCACCGCTGATGGCGGCAATCGTGGCGGCAAGGTCGTGGAGCTCAAAAAAGCCTGTGATGAGGCCATGACCAAGGGCTGCGCCACCATCAAGACCGTGGTGGTACTGAAGCGCACCGGGCAGCAAATCACCATGACCGATGGTCGCGACATCGCCTGGGACGCCGTCATCGACGGCCAGGCCGACAGCTGCGAACCGGAATGGGTTGAATCCGAACACCCGCTGTTCCTTCTCTATACCTCGGGCTCAACCGGCAAACCCAAGGGTATCCAGCACTCCACCGGCGGTTACCTGCTGAATAGCATCATGACCATGAAGTGGGTGTTCGATATAAATGACAAGGACATATTCTGGTGTACTGCCGATGTCGGCTGGATCACCGGTCACAGCTACGTGGCCTACGGCCCCCTGGCAACCGGTGCCACCCAGGTTATCTACGAGGGCGCCCCGGTCATTCCCGATGCGGGTCGCTTCTGGAAAATTGTCCAGGATCACAAGGTCACGATTTTCTATACCGCTCCGACCGCCATTCGCGCGCTGATGAAAGCCGGCGACAGCTTCCCCAACAGCTACGACCTGTCTTCGCTGCGCTTGCTGGGCACGGTAGGTGAGCCTATTAACCCCGAGGCCTGGATCTGGTATCACGAAATTATTGGCCGGAAAAACTGCCCGATCGTCGATACTTGGTGGCAAACGGAAACCGGCGCCCATGTGATCGCGCCAGTGCCTGGCGCCGTCGATACCAAGCCCGGGTCCTGCACCATTCCTTTGCCAGGGCTCGCGGTGGACGTCGTCGATGAAGCCGGCAACCCGGTGACAGAAGCCAACAAGGGTGGCTACCTGGTCATCAAAAAACCCTGGCCCTCCATGCTGCGCACGGTCTGGGGTGACGACCAGCGCTACATTGACACCTATTGGGCAAAATTCGACAACCGCTATTACGTTGCCGGCGACTCCTGTCGGCGCGATGCGGACGGGTATTTCTGGATCATGGGTCGTATTGACGATGTGCTGAATGTCTCAGGACACCGTCTTGGTACCATGGAAGTGGAATCCGCGCTGGTAGCGCATGAGCGCGTTGCTGAAGCCGCCGTAGTCGGCCGTCCCGATGACATCAAAGGTGAGGCGATATTTGCCTTTGTCGTCTGCAAGGGCCCGCGCCCAACCGGTGATGCGGCAATCGTCCTGACCAAGGAACTGCGCGACTGGGTGGCCAAGGAAATTGGCCCCATCGCCAAGCCTGACGATATTCGCTATGCCGACAACCTGCCCAAGACCCGCTCAGGCAAGATCATGCGCCGGCTGTTGCGCAACATTGCCCGCGGCGAAGAGATCACCCAGGACATCTCGACACTGGAGAACGAGGAAATCGTCAAACAGTTGGCCGGAGAAATCTGATAGCGCATGGAGCGCGGTGGATTTAGGCCCGCCTGGTGGTGTCGGAACCGGCATGGGCAAACCTTGTGGTCGCGGCTAAGTGCGTATCAGCCGCGACCCAATTACATGCGGGAACGTGTACCACTTCCCGACTCCGATTTCATCGATCTCGACTGGGTTAACCGCGATCATTCCGGTCAGCCCACGGTGCTGGTCATTCACGGGCTTGAAGGCAGCAGCCGGTCACCCTACGCACTCGGATTAATGCGGGCTATCGAAAACGAAGGTTGGCGCGGCGTGGTCATGAATCTGCGTGGCTGCTCCGGAGACGACAACCGGCTGTCAAGAGCCTATCATTCCGGCGACACCGAAGATGTCGATTACATCGTCAAGCATGCACTTTCCAGTTGTGGTGATCATCCACTGGCTGTTGTCGGCTATTCCATTGGCGGCAACATGTTGCTGAAATGGCTGGGAGAAGAACGAACCCGGCCGGATATTGCCTGCGCAATCGCAGTCTCCGTGCCGTTCAACCTCGGGGCATGTACCGACGTACTGTCAGGCAGCCTGTTTCGCATCTATGAAAACTATTTCATGAAACGACTCAAGGCCCGCATTGCACGAAAAATGAGAACCATGGCAATGCCGGTCACAGCCAATGAACTTTCGCGCCTGCGAAGCATACGTCAGTTTGATGACGCGATCACATCCAGGCTACATGGCTTTTCTGATGCCGATGATTACTACAACCAGAGCAGTTGTCGACAGTACCTTGGCGGCATTACCGCCAACAGCCTGATTATTCACGCGGCCGATGACCCGTTTATGACTCCCGAGGTCACCCCCCGGACCGATGAACTGGGACCAGGTGCCCGACTGGAGCTCTACGATCGCGGAGGTCATGTCGGGTTTGTCTCAGGAGCCGTGCCCGGCAAGGCCAAGTACTGGCTGGAGCAACGAATCAAAGAGTACATCAAGACAAATATCGCCGGGTAACAAGGCAGGTTGATCGACACCGACCGGGCAACGGGTTTGCTTAGTCGTCAGGAGAATCCGGCCCCCACCCAGCCTGCTCGTTATCGCATTTACGACAGTCAATCATGGTGCCCAATTGCTGCTGTCTTCCCGGTTCGGTCAATACCCAGGATCGTTCCGACCACGGAGGCTGGTGACGAAAATGCCTGCCATGACCACAGCCCAGTTCTGCCACCCACTGGTTTTCGTCATCAAGGTGCCAACCTGTTATAGGCTGTTTCAAGACGATCAATCACCCGGCTGTTGCAGATTCAGCGCGACAGGTGACTCAGCGTTTTCGATTACGCACTTCCCGGATATTGAGCCACAAGGCGGCCAGGGTAATCAGCACATAGGGCAAATAAGTCACTGGCTTGCTCCACGCCCGTTCCGCGAAAGTGGCAAAGAATATCAGCCACAGGTAATACATGCTGTAGAAATAAAACGGCTTCAGCCACGCCATTCGCTGCATCAGCACCGGCCAAATGGAGGTGAAAACCATCATGAAAATGATCACGTACGCCAGACCACCCAGGACTATGGTGTCCCAGCGCACAATTGATAGAAAGTAATCCTTGCCATACAGCAACAGGCTCAACAGGAATCCGCCGTGCACCAGGTGCGACGTCGCGAAAGACAAACCGATAAACCTGCGATTGTCAGCAACCCAGTCACTAAAACGTCCTGGCCGGTAACGGCTCAGTGCGCCGGACAAAAACAACAACATGAACAGGATCATTGATACTGCAGCGGTGATGCGAATCATCAGTCGCGCACCATCCTTGCCCAACCCGTATTTATGCTGAACAGTGGCAGTAATTAGTGCAAGCACTATGGAAACCAGTACAAGCAACATACCTCCGCCAAAAAACGCCGCCATCCCTGTTTTCTTGTTCTGCATCAGTAATACACCTTTCATGATTTGTTCTTGACAGTCCGGAATTATAGACCTTAACCGGGAAAATCAAACCTGTATTATCAGGATATCTTCAGCTCACAATTTATGAAAACGGGCCGAATGAATAATCAGGAATCTCCGCACCCGGCATCACAGGTGGGCAACAGTCGCAACCCGCCGATCAGGATGACACACATCGCTGCCAACATCAGTCGCAGATCCCACCTGCCGACAATCACAATACTTATTGCAAACATTGCCAGCGTTATCATCATGGCGCGCTGGCGCATGGTCTTGTCAATACATCGCTTCTGTCGCCACTGAAGCAAGGGCGGACCGAGATAGCGATTGCTCAACAGTGCTGCATGGAATTTTGGCGACGATCTGGAAAAACAAAATGCTGCCAGCAGAATAAAGGGTGTTGTCGGCAACAGTGGAAGAAAGACGCCAAGTACGCCAAGACTGGTGGCGACAATGCCCGCCCCGCTGTACAACAGCCGTGCAGCCGCGGAACTATGGAGCCGCAGATCCGCAGTGCCATGATCGACGCCTGACCTGACAGATGTATCGGTAACCTGGCTCACCAGTCCCGGCTCTGCGAGTTTTTGCACAGTATCCTGTTTTCCGCGTTTCAATAGAATTTTCCACTTATCCTATCTATATAGTTTGACTTAAGAAAACAAAAAAGGAGGCAAATGCCTCCTTTTTCTGCCGTTGTGACAAAAATTTTCAAACTACGGCTCAGGCAGTCTCGGAATTCTCCTCGAGCGCTTTCATGCTGAGGCGTATACGGCCCTGGCGATCAATCTCAAGCACCTTGACTCGCACCATCTCTCCTTCACTGAGCTTGTCACTGACTTTCTCGACACGTTCCTGCGAAATCTGGGAGATATGTACCAGGCCGTCCTTGCCAGGCAGGATCGTAACAAATGCACCGAAATCCATGAGCTTGGAAACCTTGCCTTCGTAGACCATACCAACTTCAACATCAGCCGTAATCTGTTCAATGCGACGACGTGCTTCATCACCGCCGGCCGCGTCTACAGAAGAAATATTCACCGTGCCGTCATCCGTCAGGTCGATCGTTGCGCCGGTCTCTTCACACAAGGCACGAATGGTTGCACCACCCTTGCCAATAACATCACGAATCTTTTCAGGATTAATCTTGAACGTAATGATGCGCGGCGCAAAGTCAGACAGTTTTTCACGCGGCGCGGAAATCGCCTTGTTCATCTCGCCCAGGATATGCAGGCGGCCTTCTTTTGCCTGGCTCAGGGCCACTTCCATGATTTCCCTGGTGATGCCGTTGATCTTGATATCCATCTGCAACGCAGTCACGCCATCAGCAGTACCGGCCACCTTGAAATCCATGTCACCCAGGTGATCTTCATCACCCAGGATATCGGTCAATACGGCAAACCTGTCTTCTTCCTTGATCAAGCCCATGGCGACACCGGCAACCGGCCCCTTGGTGGGTACGCCGGCATCCATCAGCGACAACGATGTGCCACACACTGAAGCCATGGAACTGGATCCGTTGGATTCAGTGATTTCGGAAACAACACGGACAACGTATGGATAGCCATCCATTTCCGGCAGCACCGCGGCCACACCGCGTTTTGCCAGGCGGCCATGACCAATTTCACGGCGTTTCGGGCTACCAACACGACCGGTTTCACCTACACAGAATGGCGGGAAGTTATAGTGCAGCATGAACGGATCTTTGTGTTCGCCTTCAAGCGCATCAATGATTTGCGCGTCACGACTGGTGCCAAGCGTGGTCACTACCAGCGCCTGGGTTTCGCCACGGGTAAACAGCGCGGAACCATGAGTGCGCGGCAGAATACCGGTACGAATGGAAATCGGTCGAACGGACCGAGTATCGCGACCATCGATGCGAGGCTCGCCCTGCAGAATGCGTCCACGAACAATTTTCTTTTCCAGTTTCTTGAACAGGCCCTTGACCGCTTCGACTTCGTCGTCACTGCTGCCTTCAGGACACAGCCCAGCAACCACACGGTTACGCACTTCGCCAACGGCTGCGTAACGATCCATCTTGTCGGCAATGGAATAAGCCTTGCCCAGGTCCGCTTCCGCGATTTCGGCCACTTTCGCCATCTTGGATTCGTCCTTTTCCGGGGCGGCCCAGTCCCAAGGCTGCACACCAGCCTGGGCAACCAGATCACGTATGGCGCTAATAGCTGTACGCTGCGCCTCGTGCCCAAATACCACGGCGCCCAGCATGATTTCTTCTGATAACAGTTTTGCCTCTGATTCCACCATCAACACGGCATCGTCGGTACCCGAAACCACCAGGTCCAGGTCAGATGTCGCCAGTTCGGCCATGGTCGGGTTAAGCAGGTAGTTGCCGTCCTTGTAACCCACACGGGCTGCGCCGATAGGCCCATCAAACGGTGCGCCGGTCAGGGACACGGCCGCGGAGGCGCCAATCATGGAAATAATTTCCGGGTCAATATTCGGATCGCTGGACAGTACGGTAATAATGACCTGGACTTCGTTGGTGAACCCGTCGGGGAACAACGGGCGAATCGGGCGATCAATCAGGCGAGCGGTCAGGATTTCCTTTTCGGAAGGACGGCCTTCCCGACGGAAGAATCCACCCGGGATTCGGCCGGCGGCGTAGGTTTTCTCCTGGTAGTCGATGGTGAGCGGGAAGAAATCCCCACCACGACCTTCCTTTGCGGCAACGGCCGTTGCCAGTACCACGGTGTCACCCATGCTGGCCATGACTGCGCCACTGGCCTGGCGGGCGATTTCGCCGGTTTCCAAAGTTACCTTCTGATTACCATAGTCGAACGATACGCTTACTTTTGCCACTAATCCGCTCCCGGTGGGGTTATCTATTTTATCTGATTTTTCAATTACTTACGCAGACCGAGACGATCGATCAATGAACGGTAGCGATTGATGTCCTTGCCCTTCAGGTAATCGAGCAATTTACGACGCTTGTTTACCATGCGCAGCAGACCAACACGTGAATGGTGGTCGTGTTTGTGTTCCTGGAAATGGGAACTCAAATCATTAATCTGGGCAGACAACAGTGCAACCTGAACTTCAGGAGAGCCAGTGTCACCATCTTTGAGCTGGTAATCTTTTACCACGCCCGCTTTGTCATCAGCTGTTAAAGCCATTTCAATAAACCTCTTCCCGTTAAAATGAACCAAATTTCAGAAGGCGCGTATTCTAACTGCGTCAACACCGCTTCTCAACCTGTTTTTTTTCAATTTTTCCAGCAAATTCAAGCCTTTTGCTGCGAAATCATCAATCTCCTGGGTGCTACCCGGCCGTCATCCAATACCTCGCCCATGCCCAGAAACTGCCTGTCAGGCTCGTACAGCCTCACCCAGCCCGGCGCATGGCCATGGGTCATGGAAATGGGCTGCCCCTGCAACAGGTAATGCGTGGCCAGGGATGTCAGTGTCACCTCGGGCAGCCCCATCAGGGCATCATCAATGGGTGCCAGTAATGCCGCTCGAGCCAATTCATCAATATCCCGGATCTCGTCGATCGTGACCGCATTGTCAAGACTCAGCTCGCCCACCCGGGTTCGCCGCAGGGCGGTCATGTGGGCGCCACAACCGAGCATCTGGCCCAGGTCGTGCACCAACGCCCGCACATACGTACCCTTGCTGCAATTGATTTCCAGCCGGCAGCTTTCATCCGCAGGCCAGTCCAGCACACGAATATCATAAACTGTCACTGTTCGCGCCTGGCGCTCCACCTCAACACCTTCGCGCGCCAGCTTGTACAATGCCTGGCCGTTCATCTTGACTGCGGAATACATGGGTGGCAGCTGCTCGATTCGACCAACAAAATGTTTCAGCGCATTTTCCACATCGCGTCGCGATACATTAACCTCGTGCTCGGCAACAATCTGGCCGTCCGCATCGTAAGTATCCGTTTCCTGGCCCAGCCTGAATTCGCAAATATAGGTCTTGTCTGAATCCAGCAGAAACTGGCTGACCTTTGTGCCTTCACCAAAACATAACGGCAACAAGCCTGTCGCTATAGGATCAAGACTGCCGGTATGACCGGCCTTGCAAGCCCTGAAAACATGTTTGACCTCCTGCAAGGCGCCGTTGGAGGTGAGCCCCTGTGGCTTGTCGAGCAGCAGGATGCCGTCTACATCAATACAATTCTTTCGTTTTCTTCTGCCCAAAACGATATAACTCTCTCGTGGAAAATGTCGAGCAACCCGGACTACTGGTCGGGTTTGTCGTCGTGGTGAATCCTGTTGAACAAGTCCTCCATTTTAGAACCGTGCTCAACAGCGACATCATATTCAAAAACCAGCTTTGGCAAGCCGCGCAAATCCACCTTGTCGCGAAGACAATGGCGCAGGTAGCCGCTCGCCCGGTTAAGATCCTTCACAATTTCAGCCGGATCACTGTCCTTGCCAATCAGCGTGAAAAAGACGCGGGCATTTCGAAGATCAGGAGATACATCAACTGCAGTGAGAGTTATATAAGCTGACTTGCGGTGCTCAAAATCCTGGCGCAGAACTTCCGCCAGCCCACGCCTGATGACCTCGCCGATACGGCGAGGCCTGGTGCCATCACCACGTTGAGAGTTTCCTGGTGCCAAGGAATGTCGCCGTTACAGTTTAAGTCAGATTGGCTGGCGAACTAGTCAAGCGTTCGCGCGACTTCGACCTTCTCAAATACTTCGATCTGGTCACCCACCTTGACGTCATTGTAATTCTTGACGCCAATACCGCACTCTGTACCCGCCTTGACTTCGCCAACGTCATCCTTGAATCGACGCAGGGATTCAAGCTCACCCTCAAATATCACGACATTATCGCGCAATACGCGAATCGGCAGGTTACGCTTGACGTAGCCTTCAATTACAAAGCAGCCGGCAATGGCGCCGAGCTTCGGCGAGCGGAACACGTCGCGTACCTCGGCCAGGCCAACAATCTGCTCCTTGATTTCGGGTGACAACATGCCGCCAATGGCCGCTTTCACTTCATTCACCGCGTCATAGATAACGCTGTAATAGTGAAGATCAACATCATGCGTTTCAACCAGGCGGCGCGCACCGGCATCAGCGCGAACATTGAAGCCGATCAGGATTGCGCCAGAGGCGACCGCAAGGTTTACGTCAGACTCATTGATACCGCCGACCATGCCGTGAACCACTTTCACGCGAACTTCATCGCTTGACAGTTTTTCCAGTGAATCAGTCAGTGCCTCGACGGAGCCCTGTACATCGGCCTTGATAACCAGGTTCAGTGTCTGCACTTCGCCTTCAGTCATCTGGTTAAACATATTGGAAAGCTTGGCCGCCTGCTGGCGCGCAAGCTGAACATCCTTGAACTGGCCCTGGCGGTACAGCGCGATTTCGCGAGCCTTGCGCTCACTCTGGACGACAGTCACCTCCTCGCCGGCATTGGGCACACCTGACAAGCCCTGGATCTCGACAGGGATGGAAGGGCCAGCCGTCGCCACCGGCCTGCCGGCTTCGTCCAGCATGGCACGAACACGGCCATACTCACGACCGGCAAGAAGAATGTCGCCCTTCTTCAGCGTGCCCTGCTGTACAAGGATAGTAGCGACGGGTCCACGACCCTTGTCGAGCCTGGCTTCAACCACGATACCCGTTGCCCGGCCCTCGTCAGGCGCCTTCAATTCCAGCACCTCGGCCTGCAACAACACCGCATCCAGCAAGGCGTCAATACCTTCACCGGTCTTTGCAGATACATGAATAAACTGTTCGTTACCACCCCAGTCTTCAGGAATGACTTCCTGGCCCACCAGTTCCTGTCTGACGCGGTCAGGCTCAGCTTCCGGCTTGTCGATCTTGTTAATGGCAACAACAATAGGTACTTCGGCATTGCGCGCGTGGTGAATGGCTTCAATAGTTTGCGGTTTGACGCCATCATCGGCGGCTACCACCAGAATAACCAGGTCGGTGGCCTTGGCTCCGCGTGCACGCATGGCGGTAAATGCTTCGTGGCCCGGCGTATCCAGGAACGTCACAACGCCACGATCGGTTTCAACATGGTAGGCGCCTATATGCTGGGTGATACCCCCGGCTTCGCCACTGGCGACGCGGGTTTCCCGGATAAAATCCAGCAATGATGTCTTGCCGTGATCAACATGGCCCATCACAGTTACCACGGGAGGACGTGGCCTGCCTTCGAGACCTTGCTCTTCCGCCTCCAGCAGAGCTTCAGGATTGTCCGGCTTCGCGGCCAGCACCTTGTGACCCATCTCTTCAACCACGATTGATGCAGTTTCACGATCCAGTATCTGGTTAATGGTGACCATGCTGCCCATGGTCATCATTATTTTGATTACTTCAGCTGCCTTGACCGACATTCTCTGGGCAAGCTCGCCCACGGAAATGGTTTCAGGAATAATGACTTCTCGAATTACGGGAGCAGTAGGCTTTTCAAAACCGTGTTTTTCGGAAAGCTGGGTCACTACCTTGGCGCCCCTGCCGGCAGATCTGGTCTTGCCAGGTTTGCCCCTATTCTTGCTGCCGCTCTTGAGGCTAAGCTCTTTACGCTCTGCTTCGCGCTCGGCCTTGGTCCGGAATTCTTCGCGATCGCGCGAAGGTTTTTTGCGGCCAGCCTTTTTCTCTGCTGCTTCTTCCTCTTTGGTCTCTGAGGTCTTGACCTCTTCGTCCTGCTTCTCCTTAACCGGCGCTGTTTCGTCGGCAGTGGTCGGCACTTCTTCAGCCTGGGCCTTGGCTTCTTCTTCAGCCTGGGCCTTGGCTTCTTCTTCAGCCTTGCGACGCGCTTCTTCTTCAGCCTGGGCCTTGGCTTCTTCTTCAGCCTTGCGACGCGCTTCTTCTTCAGCGCGCTGCTGTTCGATCTCGCTGCGCTTTACAAATGTACGCTTCTTGCGCACCGCCACCTTGACCGTCCGGGTCGCACCACGCACATTTTGCGTGACTTCACTGGTCGTCTTCCGCTTCAGCGTGATTCGTTTGCCTGAGCCCGGCGCTTCGGCATCACCGCCGCCACGCAAATAGGCCAGCAATGACATTTTCTCGTCATCACTGAGCGTGTCACTGGCACGGGACTTTTCGATACCGGCAGCCTTTAACTGGCCTAGCAGTTTCTCGACTTCGATGCCAATCTGTTCGGCAAGACCTTGTACTGTAGTTTCAGACATAAACTTCGCGATTTCTCAACAACCTGTAGCAGTAACTCGTATAAACCCGTATTTTCAATCTCAAACCCTGTTCGCTTTTCCTGGCTACTCTTCGTCAAACCAGGGCTTGCGAGCAGTCATGATCAGGGTTGTCGCCTTTTCTTCATCCACACCTTCGATTCCAAGCTCAATCAGCTCATCAACCGCCTGCTCGGCCAGGTCTTCCATGCTCTTGATGCCTTTATTGGCCAACATGCGCGCAAGCGTCTCGTCCATGCCTTCCATGCCGAGCAGGTCCTCTGTCGGTTCCGCCATGCCAAGTTGTTCTTCCATGACAATAGCCTTGGTCAGCAATACATCGCGGGCACGATTGCGCAACTCCTCGACCAGTTCTTCGTCAAAACCTTCGATTTCCATGATTTCCTGCTTGGGCACGTAGGCCACTTCTTCAAGATTGGTAAACCCTTCCTGAACCAGGATACCGGCAATCTCTTCGTCCACATCGAGGTCCTTGACGAACTGTTGCACCAGTTCCTCGGACTCCTTCATGGTTTTTTCTTCCGAGACTTCCGCGGTCATGATGTTGATTTCCCAGCCGGTAAGCTCACTGGCAAGGCGTACATTCTGGCCGCCGCGGCCTATAGCCAACGACAGCTGTGACTCGTCAACAATCACATCCATACTCTTGGCGTCTTCATCCACGACAATGGATTCGACCTCTGCCGGCGCAAGAGAGCTGATAACAAACTGCGCCGGATCGCCGGCCCAGAGAATAATGTCGACACGCTCACCGGCAAGCTCGTTGGAGACACTTTGGACCCGTGACCCGCGCATGCCCACGCAGGCGCCAATAGGATCAATTCGGGCATCTGATGTGCTCACCGCAATCTTGGCCCGTACGCCGGGATCACGAGCAGCACTATGAATCGTAATCAGGCCCTCCCCGGCTTCAGGAACCTCAAGCTTGAACAACTCAATCAGCAATTCGGGAGCAACCCGGCTCAAAAACAGCTGTGGTCCACGCGGTACCGGACGCACATCGGCCAGGTAGGCGCGAATCCGGTCGCCCGGACGCAGGCTTTCGCGAGGTATCATGGCTGAACGTTGCAAAACCGCTTCTGTTGAGCCAATTTCAATAATGGCATCACCGCGCTCCATGCGCTTGACCAGGCCGGTAACCATTTCGCCCTTGCGATCAGCGAACTCTTCAACGATGCGGCTACGCTCAGCTTCACGCACTTTCTGCATGATTACCTGCTTGGCCGCCTGCGCCGCAATGCGGCCAAATTCCACGGGCTCAAGCGGATCTTCTACAGTTCCACCAACTTCGGCTTCCGGCACCACTTTCCTGGCATCACTTACAAAAATCTGGCGATCCGGGAACTCCAGTTCAGCATCATCTTCGATAACTTCCCAGATGCGAACGGTGTCATAAGCACCGGTATTACGATCAATCGTTACCCGGGCATCAATATCACCTTCATGTTTCTTGCGCGTTGCTGTTGCCAACGCCGCTTCAATGGCCTGGAAAATAATTTCCTTTTCCACGCCTTTTTCCCGGGACACTGCATCAACGATCAACAGGATCTCATCCACCGCTGTTTTCCTCTAAAACGATCCTAAAACTTGGGTACCAGTCTGGCCCGCTCCATGTCTGAATATTTCAGCTCATGGGTCGAACCGCCACTATCAATCACGACCCGGTTCTCATCTGCAGAAACCAGCTCGCCTTTGAATTTGCGCCTGCCATCAATGGCTTGATACAACCTTACCTTCACGGTTTCGCCAATACGCTGAATAAAGTCAGATGGCTTGACCAGTGGCCTATCCAGTCCTGGAGACGACACTTCCAGCGTATAACGACCGGCAATCGGGTCTTCAACATCCAGCACCGCACTGACTTGGCGACTGACATCTGCACAGTCATCCACGTTGACGCCTTCCTCGCTGTCAATATACAGCCTCAACAGGGTCTGGTTACCACCGCCCGCCAGCTCGATTTCCACCAATTCAAACCCCAGTGCTGACACACTGGGCTCCAGTATGCGGAAAAGTTTTTCTAACTGCTGCGTCACGATTTGCGCCCAACCTCTTGCACGGCCCCAGAAACGCAAAAGTGGGCCCAAAGCCCACTTCACATCTCTACCGATTACCAAATCAGTCGCCGAATTATAGGCATTTTTTACCAAAAAACAATGCCCTGCGATCAATTCTTCAACCCGGATTGGTGCTTTTGTCTTCCGGCCCGTTCCGGGGGGGTATCAGTCACTGACTCTAAGCAGCTCAATCTCGAAAATCAGTGTTGCATTAGGCGGAATAACGCCGCCTGCCCCGGCTTCGCCATAGCCAAGATGAGGTGGAACCGTGAGCCTGCGCTTGCCGCCGACCCTCATCCCGATCACCCCTTGGTCCCAGCCGGGAATCACATAACCTACCTGCACCGGAAACTGGAACGGCTCATTGCGACTGACGCTGGAATCAAACTCGGTACCGTCTTCAAGCCAACCGGTGTAGTGGACCCGTACAGACTGCCCTCGCCCACTCACCTGTTTCCCGTCGCCGGCAACAATATCTTCTATAATGAGCTCTGCCATCATGCCTGGCTCCAGCCTGCGAGCACTTAAAAGACAAACCCTGACTGGATTTCTCAACAGTAAGTCATTGTCTTGTAAGGAAAATTGGTAGCGGGGACAGGATTTGAAGCTATACCGCCCGCCGCGCCTTATTTTATTGTCTTTAGTTTCAAGCCCTTAACTCAATAGGCCGCCGAGTTATTGTCTGTTTTTGGTCCCGATGTAGTCCCAGGATTCCAGCAACAATTACACGAAAAAGGAAAATATTCGAGATCAGAAAAAAACACCGGCCTCGTGGCGTTTGGGTAATAAAGGTAATCCCGGCCGGAGTATATATATAGTCTCTATAATAAAGTATCTTTTTATTTTCTCTATTGGTTATGTTTTGGTTGCGAGGCGTTTTTTATAACCTCTTTCATGGGTAATAAAACAAGAATATATTGTCTATACAATTCAATGATTTAGAAAAAATTACCATTACACCAACCAATCGCAACCAGCAGACGGTTATATTTATTCTCATTAAAAACAATTACTTATTAAAATAAAGCAAGCCAAAAACCCGGATTACCAAAAAATAGCCACGACCCCAAGATTATGTTTTTCCATAATGGTTTATTATTTGTTATCAGTGGCTTACACTTTGGTCGTCTTTCTATGGGTTAAGCTATGAAAATAAAATGCCCTCATTGCGAGGAGTCTTGCTTTATACGATCGAGCGACCAACTATCGCCGACGGTCCGCGAGCTTAAGTTAATCTGCTCTAATCCTCATTGCGGGCACACCATGAAGGCGAATATCGTTATTACCTACACACTCTCGCCGCCCCTTTATCCGAACCCTCTTGTTAATCTTCCGCAATCAAAAACGCAGCTCGCCGGCGCAACGCAAACTCGCAACCAATCGCACAAAAAAACAAACCAGCAAGACGCAGACAAAAGCCTATAAATAAAGGGATCTCCGCGCCCCGCATACATGCAAACAAACAACACAAAACCAACGCAGGCGGGGCGGGGGGCGAACTGCGCGCGCCGGATCCGGATAACCTGCGGCGAGGATCCGGCCGATAGATCCTGGAGCCTTCCGGTCGCGCGAACAAAAAAAGCCCGGCATTGCCGGGCGATAGTGACAAACAACAAACAATAAACAAGACGGCTAGTCGACCTCGATTTTTATTTTCTGGCCTGTACCGGGAACCGATATCTCGTAAGGCCCGAAGCTAATAACCTCCTCGCCAGCCCAGGCGTTAAAGTCTTTCATTCTCTCCTGCAATGGCAACAACTCATTACGCGCGAACACACGCGCCGCCTTTTCGATATCGCCAAAGCCGCCGGCGTTATTCGGAACGATCCCCATTAACTGAGGCGGGACGCGATGCGCGGCGAGCACGTCGTCGCGCGATACGTTTTTGATATTAAAAAATTCGTCTTTAGCCTGAACCTCGGCGATTGGGATTATTTGAATCCCGTCTTTTTTCCCGTTCGGCGAATACATGAACAGATTGCGAAAATTGCCCGGCCCTTTGGCCTCTTTCAACGCTGCGCGGATATTGTCGACGTCTTTAATGTCTTGCGCCGGATCTGTCATATAGAAAACAAAACCGGCGTGGCTGCCGTTTAAATAATATTTTCGGCGAAACAAGGTCGCGGCCTCGTTAAGCCATGCGCTTTGTAAGCCCGACAAATAATCCGGCGCGCCGTAAATATCCTGATTAATGTCCGGCTCAATCAAGTGATAGATTGACCCCGATTTAAAGGGATAACTATCGTAATAATTCGGGATGTATAAATATTCGCCATTTTTGCCGGCGCGGACGAACTTCGACAACGGCGACTCGTATCGCAACACGCCACCGAGCGCGTTTTCGATTTTCTCGAGATAACTATTGCCGAAAACAATTTGCTCTAATGCGAACCGCTCGAACTGTTGGCGACTTAGTTTTTTGTGAGGGATAAATGCGCTCGAGATAATGTTGCGCTTTACCTGGATCGCGCTCGAGTGGTGAGGGTTTGCCCTGTAACTTTTCGCGAGCGACGCCACATTAAACGGCGGCTCGTAGTATCTGCCATTCCAGGACGACTCGAAGTATCCCATAAGGTCGCGCGCCTCCATAACCGGAGTCGGATCGCCAAACGTAAAAACCTCAACCGCGCCCGAGCCTGTTGCTTTGGCATTGTTTTTTTGTGTCTTGCTTTTCATGTCAGAAAATCTCCACTATGGAACATTGACTCGCCGCGCCGCCAGCATCAATGGCGGTTAGCGGCTCAAGGTCGAGCGCGTGCATTGTTGCCCAGGCAAGGTCGCCATGCCCGAACTCGTCGGATCTTACCGACTCATAAGTTATGGCGTTCCCCGACTTTGTTATTGTCTTGCGTATCGACATAAACGCGCCGGCGACGTCTTTATATTCCGCGTCAAACTCTAGCCGGCCGCCCTCGATGATCGATTGCGCTTTAAGTACGAGCCGGGTTTTTACCTCGGGGCTATAGTTGAGCCCGATCGCCGTCGGGAAAAACAATCGCACCAAATCAAACACCCCGAGCCCTATGGAGTTTGTATCGATCGACATTTTCTCGACGTTATATTTTTGCGTGAGTTTTTTTATTTCCTCGGCTTGCAAATCAAATCGCATGTTTTGAAATTTAAGCCGCTCAATTATGCGAAACTTGGCGCCGGCAGACACGGGCGGCGCGAGCACAGCAACGGCGGCGGCGTCTCTTGTCCGGCTTGGGTCGTAACCGATCCAAACGCGTTTATTGCCATAAGGCCTCTCGGCGAGAGGCCTTATGTCACGCCAAACAACCCACGAGTCGACCAGGCATTTCTCCAAATGAGCGAGCGTAAATATCGACATTGAGTCATCGATAAACTCACATAAAAACAAATTACGAAACTCGTCGTCGGTATAATCCAGGCGCAACTCATCAAGATCGAACAAGTCGCAGCCGCCGGCAATCGCGTCGTTAATGTTTACGATTTGTTTCCATTGCCCATCCTCACAAAGCCGGCCCGCCTTTAATGCTTTATGCGAGACGTCTATTTTAATTTTATTATCTTTTGAGCGGCCTTTGTTTAGTCGGTCGCCGGTCCAGAACGAATAAGCCTCATGAGTCAAGGCCGACGGCGTCGACAAGTATGTTTGACGCCATTTTTTGTGGACCGCCATCCCCGACGCGACTTTACGGAACTCGGAAAACCGCGGGATCCAGAAATACTCGTCCATGTATATATTGCCGTGATAACTCTGCGCCGTCCTGGCGTTTGTTCCCAGGAAATACAACGTCGCGCCATTCCATAAAACGATAGGATCGCCGGACAGCTCGACGCCCGTTACCTCATAGACGAACGCGAGAATATACAATTTAAAAACGTGCGCCTGGGCCTTTGATGCCGAGAGAAAAATTTGATTACGGCCAGTCTCGCAAGCATCGACAAGCGCCTCGCGCGCGAAATACCACGTCGCGCCGATCTGCCGGCTTTTTAAAATGTTGCGGATCCGGTTATTGGTGCCGGCGCCTCTCCATTGGCGCTGATAACCAAAAAGAGAAGTTTCGAACGCTTCAACAAGCGCGGCGACCTGGTCCTCGTCGAGGAAGTTTTTTTGCTTTTTGCGATTTTTCTTTTTGTTGGCGAGCTTTGGATTGAGGTCGGATTCCTTTCCGGTCTCGTCGTACTTTCGCACCCGCGCAGCACGTTCGAGCGCGCGCATTAAACAGTCGATCTCGTTAAGGTCGCGCTCAGTTTTGTTGTTTTTATTTACGAGCAGGGCGAGCCGGGCGTCGATGCTTGCTTTTACTCGATCAATGGGCGAGACGTCGTCCCACTGGTCGCGACGCTTCCACGACGCGACGGTCGATTTTGATTCGCCCAGCTCGCGCGCGATCTCAGTCGTCCCGTATCCCTGAAAATACAGGAGCGCGGCCTCTCGCCTGGTCGGGTTTTCTGTTGCTTCGATTGCCATTGCAAGAGAGTAAACGGCGCGACTTTATAGATATTCTCGGCCGGCGAGTAAAAATCCGAATTACCCCTCCGGCGCGTTGATAAAAAAGCCGAGGTTATCGACTCTCTCGTCTATCACATTCACGCACCGACAAAGCGAGATCGAACAATGAAAAACCTTTTGTCCAAATTTTTCCGCGTTGCCCTGGAGGGCGCCACGACTGACGGCCGCGAGATAACTCGCGAATGGATCGAGCAAATGTCTGCAAGCTATGACCGCACAAAATACGGCGCGCGGATCTGGCTCGAACACTTCCGCGGCATTTTGCCCGACTCGCCGTTCGCCGCCCTGGGCGACGTTTACGCGCTGGAGTCGCGAGTCGAACCTGACGGCAAGCTCGGCTTGTATGCGCAAATTGTCCCGACCGCCGGGCTTGTTGCGATGAATCAGGCAAAACAAAAAATTTATACCTCGATCGAGGTCGACGATAATTTCGCCGAATCCGGGCAAGCGTACCTGGTCGGCCTGGGCGTTACTGATTCGCCGGCCTCGCTCGGAACTGAGGCGCTACAATTTAGCGCCGCGGCAAAAGCGCCGATTTTTGCCGAACGCAAACAGAAGCCGACGAACCTGTTTTCGTCCGCCGTCGAGATTGCGCTCGAGTTTGACGAGGTTTCCGACCCGGAGCCGTCCATTTTTACCAAGGTTAAAAACCTGCTGTCGGCGCAAAGCTCCGACCACGCCGAGCGCTTTGGCGCTATCGAAAAGAGTGTCGCAGCAATCGCCGAGGCGCACGCCTCGACAAGCGAGAAAAATGCCTCGTTTGCTGCCGCGGTCGCCGAGCTGCAAAAGCAGGTTAAAGCCAGCGCCGACCAGTATTCGGAACTATTGAGCAACTTTAACTCGTTAAAGGCGGCGCTCGAAAACACACCGGCAAACCACGCCCAGCGCCCGCCCATTACCGGCGGCGACGGGCATGTGCGCGCCGAATATTAATCCAGCGGCAATTATTGAACAGTTACGGAGACGGACCAATGCTCGAATTTACCCGCCAGCAATACAACCAATTTCTCGCCGATCAGGCGCAAAACAACGGCATAGTCGACGCGACCAAAAAGTTTGCCGCGACCCCGAGCGTCGAGCAGAAGCTCGAGACGCGGATCCAGCAAAGCGCGGGATTTTTGAAGCGCGTTAACTTTATCGGCGTTAATGACCAGTCAGGGCAAAAAGTCGGGCTGTCTATCGGCTCGACCATTGCTGGCCGCACCGACACAGACACCACAGACCGCGCGACGCAGGATCCGAGCTCGCTCGATCCGAACCAATACGATTGCAAGCAAACGAACTTCGATACACATGTAAAATACGCACTCCTCGACGCCTGGGCGAAATTCCCCGATTTTCAAATCCGGCTCCGCGATGCGCAAATGCTGCAGCAAGCGCGCGACCGGATTATGATCGGCTTTAATGGCACGAGCGCGGCCGTGCAGACCAACCGCGTCACCAATCCGCTACTCCAGGATGTTAACGTCGGCTGGGTCGCCAAGCTGCAAGCCGAGGCTCCCGCGCGTTACCTGACCGAAGGCGGCAAGGCTGCCGGCGAGATCCGCGTCGGCGCGGGTAATGGCACGACACTCCTACCCGATTACACCAACCTCGACGCCCTGGTTTACGATATGCGCTCGAGCTTGCTCGATCCGTGGCACGCGCGGGACAATACTTTCGTCGCGATCTGCTCGTCCGACCTGGTCGACGAAAAATATTTCCCGATGATCGAAACGTTTGCCGAGACACCAACCGAAGCCAATGCGCTCGATTTGATGGTCTCGCACAAAAAGCTCGGCGGAGTCATGGTCGCCGAGGCGCCGTTTTTCCCGGCAAGAACGATCATGATAACGCGTCTCGGCGAGAACGATTCGTCGAACCTGTCTATCTACTACCAGAACGGCAAGCGTCGATTGATGTATATCGACAACCCCAAGCGCGACCGAATCGAAACCTATGAAAGCGCAAACGAGGCCTATGTTATCGAGGATCTCGGCGCGTGCTGCGTGGCGGTTAATATCAAGATCTGGGACGGTACCGCCTTTAACTAATGCCGAACACGCCAGCAAAGCAGCACTTTAACAACACGGCCGGAACAGCTCCGGCCGGCGTTGTTAATTCTGTCGTCACGCCCGCGCGCAACCCGCGCGCCGGCGAGCTGGGTCGGTTTGTTGTGGCGCTAATCATTTTTATTGCCGGACTTGTCGTCGGGCTATTTGTGAAATAAGGGGGCATAAATGCCGAACACGCCAGCGAAAAAGCACTTTGAACGGACGACCGCCGAACAGCAAAACAAGGAGGTCGCCGAACACGGCCGCACCCGCGCCAATGCGTCGCTCTATGAGCTGCAGCTCTTGAAAATTGCCCAGCATCGCGGCGAGCTGCGCGCCATTAAAAGCCAGGAAAAGAAAGCCGAGCGAAAGCGTGATTTTATCGACACCTATCGCGACTATATCGACGGCGTGATCGCCTCCGATACCGGCACCGAGGACGAGGTCGTAATGACTGTTTTTGTCTGGATGATCGACGCCGGCATGATTGTCGACGCCGTGCGCCTGGCCGAGTATGCGCTAAAACATAATTTGCCAATGCCGGACAAATTCCGCCGCGATTGCGCGACCGTGCTCGCCGAGGAGATCGCCGACCATGTCTTGCGATCAAAAAATGATTTTCCGGATGTTGCGCTATTGCTCCAGGTTAAGACACTAACCGACGAGCGCGACATGCACGACCAAGTCAGGGCGAAGCTCTTTAAAGCTATCGGCGTCGCCTTTGATGCGCTCGGTAATTTTGCCGAGGCGGGCAACTATTACCGCCGGGCGCTTGAGCTGGATCCGAAAGGATCCGGCGTTAAAAAAATGATAGAGCGCGCCGACCGCGAAGCCGAGAAAGCCGGCCAGCTCGCTCGATAGTGTTGCACCCCCAGCGACGGGCATACCGGCGCGGCAGCGATCAAAAATCAAACCCGCGCCGGCTATGCTTTTAAGGTGAGACAATGCCTAACATTTTTGCGCCGACTGCCGACCCGAACAACACAAGCGACCAAGCGGTCGCAAACAACGGCTTTTTTCCTGACCAAACCGTCGCCGCGTTTAAAGCGTCGACGCGCACCGTCGACACGGTCACCGATCAGCGCGTCGTCGATGCGCTGAGCCAATCAATAATCGAAACAAACCGCGCGCTCGCCGACTGGCAAGCCGCGCACGAGCTTCTAGGCATTACTCGGCTCGCCGATGTTGACTCCGGCGTAATAAATGGCGAGTCGGAGCTTGTTATTTCTTATCGCGCCGCGGTATTCGCGCGCGCCAAGGCATTAATAATCGACAAACTGCGCGACATTGACACAAGCCGCGAAGGCGATGCACGCGCCAATGAATACGAGAACACCCGCGACGGCTACTTGCGCGAAGCAATTAAAAATGTGCTCGCCATTATGGGCCGCCAAACGTTAACGGTAGAGTTAATTTAAATGATCGTAACCGCACAACAAGGCGACACCGTCGAGCGGATTTGTGATCGCTATCTCGGCACAACCGCCGGCATTACCGAGGAGGTTTTGCGCACAAACCCGGGCGTCGCCGCCCTGGGGCCGGTACTGCCACGAGGCACGCGACTCGAGATCCCGAGCGCGCCGCCGGCGAGGGAAAAAAAGGTAGTTAATTTATGGGACTGAAAATCATGAGCGAAACACCCCGCCCCGGCGCTTTCGAGCGGCATGTGCAAACGATCGCGGTAACTATGATCGCCGGGCTTTTGTACTGGGTCGGCGAATCCATTAACGACGCCGGCAAAGAAATTATTTTATTAAAAGAGCGCGTCGCCGTGCTGAGCGAGAAGCTCGCCGAAGTGAGCACAATGTCGAGCTCGATTGTTGCCATGCAAAGGCGCGTCGACGAGATCGACTTTCGGCTAAAAGTGGTCGAAGGCCGCCCGCGTAAGGCCTCGCCCTGGATCAACAAACGCACCGAAGGGGGCGAAGAATGAGCGCGATTAGGGATTCCGCAATTAATCACGTTATCGAGATCGAGGGCGGCTATGTCAACAACCCGAACGACTCCGGCGGCGAGACGTGCTGGGGCATTACCCGCGCCGTCGCCATTGCAAACGGCTATACCGGAGCAATGCAGTCGCTACCGCGCGACCTGGCGTTTCGAATTTATGTCGACAAATACTGGGCCGCGCTTCGCCTCGATGAGATCGAGCGCGAGGCTCCACTTGTCGCCGCCGAGCTCGTCGACTCCGCGATTAATGCCGGCACCGTGCGCGCCGGATCCTGGCTGCAGCGATCGCTAAACGTGCTCAACAATCGCGGCGCGCTGTATGCCGACATTGTTGCCGACGGCAAGATCGGCGACAAAACGCTCGCCGCCTTTGTCGCGCTACTTGATGCCAGGGGGCAAGCCGGCGCCGACGTGCTGTTTAAAATGCTGAACGCTTTGCAGGGCGCGTTTTACATCGAGCTCGCCGAGCGCCGGGAAAAGGACGAGACCTTTGTTTTTGGCTGGTTTAAATGGAGGGTTAAGTAATGGCGTTTAACTGGAAAGAATTACTCGGCGCCGTTGCGCCAACACTCGGCGCCTCGCTCGGCGGGCCCGTCGGCGCGCTTGCCGGCAAGTTAATCGCGCAAGTTGCCACCGGCGACGAAAACGCCGACGAGAAACAGGTCGAGCAAGCGCTTAAACATGCGTCGCCCGAATTGCTGGCAGGACTCAAAAAAGCCGACCAAGATTTTAAAAAACGCATGGCCGAGCTCGACATTGATCTCGAGCGTATTAATGCCGGCGATCGTGACTCAGCGCGCGCGATGCAAAAAGAAAACAAAAGCCGCATCGTGCCGGTTTTGGCGACGCTGACGGTAACGGGATTTTTTGTTGTTGTATTCTGGATCCTAAACGGCAAGATCAGCGCCGACTCGACGCTCGCCGGTTTTGTACTCGGCCAGGTATCCGCCAAGGCCGAGCAGGTCTATAACTTCTTTTTCGGATCCAGCGCCGGCAGCAAACAAAAAACCGACGCGCTCGCAAAATTGAACAATGCAAAAACTTAAATCGCTCCGCGAGCATATCCTCTCAATCCCTGGCGAGATCGAGCTCGATGCGGGCAACCTTATTACTCAGGCGCGCGCCGGATCCCTAATCTCTCTCGCCGACGGGACAAATAATCATTTTCGATGGCAGTACCGCGCGACGATTATCATTACTGACTTTGTCGGCGACTTTGACAAGCTGAGCTTTTGGGTGTTGTCCTGGTTAAAACAAAACCAGCCGGACCACAAACAAGAGGCCGGCCGTTTTGAGGCCGACATTATCGACGCGCACAAGAGCGACATAGAGCTCGAGCTTGATCTCGAGGAAACGGTCCAGGTAGAACAAACCGTCGACGGGATCCGGTTAATTCATATCGGCGAGCCCAATGTCGAGCCGGTTATATTAAGCGCGGATCAGTGGTCGCTCTACATTGAGCCGGGAGACGGCAGCCCCGTCGCGATCTGGTAGGTATGGACGCCGTCGACCAGTTAACGGCCTGGCTCTCGCCGACACTCGCCAGGCTCAAGCCCGCCGCCCGCGCGAAGCTATTGCGCCACATTGCGACCGGGATCCGGCGCCGAAACATGGACAGGATCCGCGCACAAAAATCGCCGGACGGCGCCAGCTGGCCGGCACGCAAACAACGACCCGCCCGCCGCCACGGCATAAAGCAGAAAAAACAAATGTTTTTAAAGCTGCGCCAGGCGCGACACTTTCGAATTAACAAAACACCCGAAGGCCTGGCGATCGGTTTTTTTGGTCGAGTGGCGCGCATTGCTCGCGCACACCACGAGGGGCAATTTGATCGCGTATCACCCGACGGGCCGTTTTATCAATACCCCAGGCGCGAGCTAATCGGCTTTAGTGCCGACGATATGCGCTGGATCGAGCAAGCCGTCGCCCAGTTTCTAAGCGAGTAAATCCACGCGTTACCGACCCGGCAAGCATCGGCCACGCCCGCGCTAAATCATAATGCCAGGCATGAACGAGCCAAACACTCTCGAGCTACTCCAGCGAATCGAAAACATATTGCGCCCCGGCGTTATTGCTGAGGTCGATCATAATGCCGCGCGCGCACGCGTGAATTATGGCGAGAACCCGGACGGCACGCCGGCCGCCTCCGCCTGGCTGCCCTGGTTTGCTCGCGCCGGCAACGATTCGACATGGTTTCCGCCTGAAGTCGGCGAGCAGGTTTTTATATTATCGCCTGGCGGCGAGCTCGCGCTCGGCGTGATTTTGTGCGGCCTATATCAAGACGCCAAACCCGCGCCGAGCACCGGCGCCGACATTCGCCTCGTTAAATTTTCAGACGGAAGCTTTGTCGAGTACGATCGCGCCGCCCACAAAATGACGGCAAGCATTACCGGCGGCGACCTGGTTGCCAATGCGACCGGCAATATCGTCGCCGATGCCGGCGGCAATATCGACGCCACCGCCGGCGCCGACATTAACGCCAGCGCGACCGGCGCCGTCAACGTCACCGGCGCACAAATAAACCTGAATAACGGATCGCCGGTCGTGACTTGCGGGAATATTTGCGCATTTCTCGGCACCAATCACCCGCACGGATCCGCAACCGTTAACGCCGAGGCTTAATTATGGCAATGAATCACGCCACGCTAACCGCCGAGATCCTCGCCGCCCTCAATGGCGCCGGCTTTAACACAGCAAACCCTTATTCCAGGCTCGACGACTTTGTCGCGATTGTTGTCGAAAAAACAATCGCGCACATACAGACAACGGCCGAGATCCAGACCACGGCGGGCGCGCCGGACGGCGAGCATACGGGAATTATTACTTAATGAAAGGCATGAACGAACACACCGGCCGCGCGGTATCCGGTCTCGATCACTTGAGGCAATCGATAAAGCGATTATTTTCGACGCCGATCCGCTCGCGGGTTATGCGTCGCGATTACGGCGCCAATATTTTCGGCTTGATCGATCATCCAGGCAACGAGCTCGGCCTTGCCAAAATGCGCGCCGCCGGAATTATCGCGCTTGTCCGGCACGAGCAACGCATTATCCCGACGCGCTTGCAGATCTACGCCGGCGACGAGCCCGGCCGATTTGTTGCGGATCTGGCCGGCGTCGCGGTATCCGGAATCGATGAAATTGCACCAGGCGAGTCGATTGCCTTGCAAGTGTCGTTTGAGGTGTAGCCATGCCCATAGATTACCAAGCGCTCGCGCCCGCCCCTGTTATCGCCGAGATCGATTATCAGACCGAGCTCGATCAGATGAAAGCCGAGCTCGTTACAAAAGACGGCACACTCGCCGAGGTCCTGGACAATCCCGCCGAACCGCTAACCATGTTGTTAGAGGTTGCGGCATATCGACTCATGATTAAAAGCCAGGAGCTTAACGACCGCGCCCAGGGCTTGTTATTGGCCTATGCCACCGGCGCGGATCTCGATCATATTGGAATTACTTATTTTCGCACCCAGCGCCTTGTAATTGATGCCGGCGACCCGCTCGCCGTGCCGCCGGCCGGGCCAACCTATGAGACCGACGACGATTATCGCGCACGCTGCGCCATTGCTGAGGACGCGTTTAGTACGGCCGGACCGAGGGCAGCGTATGTTTATTTTGCAAAGTCGGCGAGCGGCGAGGTTAAAGACGTCGGCGCCATATCGCCGAGCCCGTCAAATGTTACCGTCGCCGTTTTATCTCACACCGGCGACGGCACCGCCTCTAGCGCTTTATTGCAAGCCGTAACCGATGCGCTCGACGATTCTCGCCGGCCGATGACTGACAATTTAACAATACAATCGGCAACGATAAAAAGTTACACAATCAACGCCACAATAAAAACCTATCCGGGATACAACCGCGAAGTCGTGCGCCAGGCCTCCGAGGCTGCCGGCGTTGCGTTTGGCAGCAATAACCACAAGCTCGGGCTCGACATTGTGCTCGTCCAGCTCACAAAAGCGCTCGCCGTGCCTGGCGTGATGGATATCACGCTAAACAACACGATCGCCGGCGACATAGTGTCGAACATTGTTAACAACGACACCGAAGCGGCCTATTGCGCCGGCGTTACTGTCGCGCTCGGGGCGGTCGATGAATAAGCTCACGCCGCCCAACGCGACCGCGCTCGAGAACAATGTCGACGAGACTTTGTCTCGTATCGGCAATATTAATCTAACCAATGTTGGCAAGCTCTGGAATCCGGATACATGCCCCGAGCCATTGCTCCCGTTTTTAGCCTGGGCCGAGTCCGTGCCGGAATGGTCTAGCGACTGGCCGATCGCCGTCCAGCGCGCCGCGATTAAAGTCCGGCGCAAAGTCCGGCGCACCCGCGGCACAAAAAAAGCCGTCGTCGATTCGATTAACGCGTTTGGCGGAGCCGTTGTCATTGCTGAGTGGTTTGAGCAGTCACCGCCCGGCGACCCGCGGACGTTTAACGTAATACTTGCGGCCAACGACAGTTACGTCGACGAAGGCTTGCAGGACGCAATGAAAAACACCATCGACGAAGTGAAACCGCTCAGCGCGCACTATGTTCTCGGCGTCGGCTTGTCTGCCGTCGCAGCGGTCGGCGTCACCGGCGGCGCGCTTGCGGTTAATTATGCGCGTATAGAGCTAGAGGGATAATACTATGCCAGCCTTGCAACTGATAATCACCGACGCCGGCCGCGGCGCGATTGCTGACGAAACGGCAAGCGCGACGCTGCCGGTAACCATTACCGAGGCCGCGCTCGGCTCCGGGAAGTGGTCACCCGACGCAACCGCGACCGCTCTCGCCGCGGAGATCAAGCGCATAAGCGCGACCGATATCGGCGCGATCGCCATTGCCGATGATGCGTTTCACGTTACCATCACCGACACGAGCGCCGATATCTACTCGCTTGGCGAGATCGGGTTATACACCGACACAGGAATTTTATTTGCTATTTATTCCAGCCCGGCCGGCATTACTGACAAGGCCACGAGCGCCTGGCTTATGCTTGCCGCCGACGTTGTCTTTACGTCAGTAACGCCGGGATCGATCACCATTACCGGCGCCGGCTTTGTTAACCCGCCAGCGACCGAAACCGTCGCCGGCGTGCTCAGTCTTGCCACGACTGCCGAGGCCGTTGCCGGCGCGCTAACAAATAAAGGCGTTACACCGGCGACACTGGCAGCGGTGCTGGCCTTTTTTGGCAAACTGGCCAGCGCTAACACATGGACCGGGGAAAACATATTCAATGGCGGCATAACCGTTGATGGCGTGGCGCAAGACATCAGGCAAGATGAAGGCAGGTACGGCACCGCCGCCTTTAGAATTCAGCCAAAGTCCGGCAATAATAACGGGGTGCTGACCGCGATGCCAAGCGGGTCCGCTACTGCGTCACTTTTTGGCTTATACAATAGCTCAGACCCGGTGAATACTTCGCGCCTGAATATCAGCCTGACTGGCAACGTGTTTGACATCAATGCCGCTACGTTTGGAACGGGCACGCCAATCACCAGCTTTAACCTTCAGGGCAGCAAAATCTGGACTGCTGGCAATGATGGCGCAGGCTCCGGCCTTGATGCCGACTTGCTGGATGGCGTACAGGGCGCAGGCTATGTAAGAACAGATGGCAGCAACGCCATTTCCGGGACGCTGCGCATAGAATCAAATGCGCCGGTTTTTTCCTTTAAAGAGCTAGATGCCTTGTTGGATAATAAATATTGGCGCTTTGTTGCTGATGGCTCTAATTTTACGCTGCGCGCCTATAATGACGCATTGTCCTCGTATGGCGTCGCGTTCTCTATATCCAGAACGGGTACCACAGTAAATTCCCTCAATGTTCAGGCCACATACTTAAATCACAATGGGGATAAGGTCTGGACCGCTGGCAACGATGGCGCAGGCTCCGGCCTCGATGCCGACACCTGGCAAGGATTCAGCCCTTCACAATTTTTGCGCGCCGACGCAGGCGACACCAAAACAGCCGGAAACTTGAATTTTGCTGACGGGGTTTTAGCTGTTTTTGGTGCAAGCAATGATTTAAAGATTCAACATAACGGCGTCCATTCATATATACAGAAAGGCGGAATAGGCCATTTCTATATTGATGCAACACTAGCAACAAACAATATTTATCTTCGCGGACAACAAGACGGGGTAGGCCTGCAACAAGCCGTTGATGTTATATCGGGGTCCAGCGTCTATGCAAACTTGCGGCATAACAATCAAATCAAACTCCAGACTAAATCAACCGGCGTGGCTGTCACTGGCACGCTTGAGGCTGGCAACGTAACGATTTCCGGCAATCAAGTCTGGCACGCTGGCAATGATGGCGACGGCTCCGGCCTCGATGCCGACAAACTGAACGGGCGCAAGATCAGCGTCCAAGCGACGGAACCAGTTGGCGCAACTGCCGGCGACTTGTGGGTATGGTGACGCATGTTTGGGCGACATAACGGCACAGCGTTTCAAAGCGCGCAAACACTCAAGCGCCACGACGGCGCGGGGTTTGTTGATGTTAATTACGTCGGCCGACACGACGGCGCCGGGTTTAAACAAGCCTGGCCCGTTGTCGCCGTGGCGGATACCTCGGCAAATGGGTACTCGCTCGCCGCCGGCACGGCATACGCCGAGATCGGCTTGTTGGCCGACGGCCGCATATATAGAAACGCCCAGGGCGTGATTACTTACCCCGGCAACTGGATCGATCCCGTTACGCGCGCCAGCGGCACTTATTCAGTCTATGGCGCGATACGCGGCGGCACGCATGAGGTCATCACCGGGCCGATTAACTCATGGCACGCCCTGAGCGCCTCGGCAGTCTGGCGAATAGCAACCGCCGGCCCAGGCTTAACGGACATTACATCGATTATCGATATCCAGATTCGCAACAACACGACACTCGAGATCCTGGATACCGCCGCGCTGACAATCCGCGCCACTTTTGATCCGAACACGGGCTAGACCGGCCGGTAAATGCGCGAGTTACCTCGCCGGCGCGTTGCGGCGATCCGCAAACTGCCCGAGGCTTGGGAGCAATTACACGCACACATCAAGGAGCGCTAGTCATGCCCGGCTATCATCACGGCGTAAGAACGATTGAGAACACCGAGGGCGCCCGCCCGATTCGCACTGTTAACTCCGGCGTTATTGGCGTCGTTATTACTGCGCCGAAAGGCCCGGTTAACACGCCGGTTTTGATTGCCGGCGACCGCACCAAGGCGGCGGCAACGTTCGGCAAGGGCATCGGCACCGCCGGCCAGGTATTCGACGCCATTTTTAAACAAATCGGCGCGATGATTGTTGCCGTTAACGTGCTGGATCCAGCCACGCATAAAACCGCGGTCGCCGCCGCCGAGTACACGTTCGACGCCGTGACCAACTCGCTCGAAGTGGTCGACGACTATATTTATAACGTCGTCGTAAAATCAGCCGATAACGTGACAACCTACATCGCCGGCACCGACTACACCGTCGACAGCGATACCGGCGTTATTACCCGCGTTGACTCCGGCGCCATTGGCGCCGGCGCGGCGGTAAATGTTAACTATGACATCCCCGACGCGGCGGCCGTGACCGACGCCGATGTTATTGGCGAGGTCCGCGTTGCGGACGGCGCTCATACTGGACTGCAAGCGCTACTGACCGCCAAGGCCTCGCTCGGAATCAAGCCGCGCATCCTCGGCGCGCCCGGCCTGGATAGTCAGATCGTCGCGACCGAGATCGTCGCTATTGCCGACCAGTTACGCGCCTCGGCCTATGCTTACGCCGCCGGCGCCGCGACCTCGGCCGCGGCGGTTACTTACCGCAACAACTTCGACTCGCGCCGTCTTATGGTGATCTGGCCGGACTGGGTCGGGCTTAATGCCGACACTGGCGTCGAGTCGAATCTGTATTCCGTTGCGTTTGCCCTGGGCGTTCGCGCCAAGATAGACAATGTGCTCGGCTGGCATAAGGTTATCTCGAACGTTCCGGTTAATGGTATTACCGGGATCTCGGCCGACGTTCCCTGGGATCTGCAGGATCCGAACACGATCGCCGGTTACCTCAACGCCAACGAGGTAACGACGTTAATCAATCAAAGCGGCTTCCGGTTTTGGGGCTCGCGCACATGCTCGAGCGATCCGCTCTATGCTTTCGAATCCGCCGCCCGTACCGCGGACATTCTCGCCGACACCATTGCCGACGCGCACTTGTGGGCAATCGACAAGCCGATCTCGAAAACGCTTATTAAAGATATTGTCGAGGGCGTTAATGCGAAGTTTCGCGAGCTGAAAGCCGGCGGCTATATTGTCGACGCGTTTGCCTGGCTGGATCCGGAAAAGAACACCGACGCCACGCTCGCGGCCGGCAATATAATCATAAGTTATGATTATACGCCGGTCCCGCCGCTCGAGGCGCTGGACTTTTACCAGACCATAACGACCGATTACCTCGCGCAACTGCGCGCCGCCTAAACTGGAGGTTTATCAATGGCACTTCCAAAGAAAGTTAAAAACTTTAATTTTTTCGTTGATGGCGAAGGCTACGCCGGCCGCGTGGCCGAGCTGACGCTCCCGAAGCTGGCGCGCAAGGTCGAGGAGTTTCGCGCCGGCGGCATGTCCGGCCCTGTTGACGTTGATATGGGGCAAGAGAAACTCGAGGCCGAGGCAACGTTCGCCGAGCACGCCGAGACCGTGCTTAAACAATACGGCGCCCCGGGCGTTGATGCGATCGGTATGCGCTTTCTCGGCTATGCCGAGAGCGACACCGCCGGCGCCAGTCATAACGCGATCGAGATTGTTATGCGCGGCCGCGTGAAAGAGCTCGACTTTGGCAGCAACAAGCCCGGCGACGACACGGCATTTAAGGCGAGTTTTAGCCTGTCATATTTCAAATACACACTAAACGGCGCCGACCTGGTCGAGATCGATGTAATTAACATGATCGAAAAAGTTAACGGCGTCGACCGGCTGCAAGAGCAGCGCGACGCGCTGGGCGTTTAACTCTCTATTTTTTTGAGGTGCAACAATGACGACAAAAACACCGCATTACTCGGACCCGGTCAAGCTCTCGCCCAAGATCACGCGCGGCAGCGACAAGGGCGATAACAAGGCGCAAAGGATAGACGCTGTACGCGTGCGCCGGCCCAGGTCCGGCGAGCTGCGCGGCCTGAGCCTGTCCGAGCTGTTAATCATGAACACCGACCAGATGTTAACACTGTTACCGCGCATTACTGAGCCGGCGCTGACTGAGCCCGAACTAAGCGACCTGGATCCGAGCTGTTTGCTCGACTTGTCTTTCGAGGTGCTGGATTTTTTAGGCTCGAAAAAGCTCTCCCCGAATCCGTAGCCGATGCAATGGCCGACATTGCTGTCGTGTTTCACTGGGGACCGGAGTATCTCGACGGGCTGGAGCTGGGCGAGTTAATGGACTGGCGAGAGCAGGCGGCCAAACGTGCCGCGCCGGACGACTAGCCGGTTTGTTTTTTGCCGGCAAGAGTAACGAGCAGCGCGATAACCGCCCAGGAGACGAGGAACGCCGGCGAATAACCAAACTCGACGGCGGCATACAAAAAGGCAACTACTCCGACAACGTATCGCATAAAACGAGTTTAGCATAATGTCATTGTCTCTTGCCCTGGTTTTATCTCTTGCCGACCGCGTATCCGGGCCGGCGGCGCGCATCGACAAGCGCACAAAATCGCTCGCCTCAACCATCAAGGCAACACAAACCGAAATCGCCGGACTCAAGCGCCAGGCCGGCGGCATTGAGCAATACAAGCGCCTCAGCGCCGCCCTGAGCGAGAACAATAGCAAGCTCGCCGCCTCGCGCGAGCGCGTGAAAGCGCTGCGGCGCGAATATGCCGAGGCCGCCAAGGCCGGCAAGCCACTCAACGCGCTTAAAAAGAAAATGGCGACGGCCGGCACAGCCGTCGCGCGACTGTCTGCCAATCAGCAAAAGCTCAGGCAATCGACACACGCGGCGCGGCTTGCGCTCAAGGCTCAGGGCGTCAACACCGGCCGGCTCGGCAAGGAATCCGAGCGCCTGGCGGCCAGCCTGGACAAGCTCAACCGGCGCGCCGCCGGGCTGGGTACATTGTCGGGCCGGCTGGATAGCTTGCGCGCCCTCGGCGGAAAGCTGGGCGCCGCGGCGGCGGCGACGCGAAAAGTCGTCGCAAGCGCGGCGATTGTTGGCGTTGCTGGGCTCTCGACGATCGGCGGGATCGCGGCCGTTCCTATGCGTACCGCCGCCGAGTTTGAGCGCTACGAAACCATTTTAACCACGATCGAAGGCTCGCAAGCCAAGGCTAAAAAAGCGATGGCCTGGGTCGGCGACTTTGCTGTTACGACGCCTTACCAGCTCGGCCAGGTAAACGACGCCTTTGTTAAGCTGCGCGCTTACGGCCTGGACCCGACCTCGGGGCTCATGAAAACGCTCGGCGATACGTCCGCGGCAATGGGCAAGCCACTCATGCAGTCAGTCGAGGCGATCGCCGACGCCGTCACCGGCGAAAATGAGCGATTAAAAGAGTTTGGCATTAAGGCGCGCACCTCGGGCGATTTAATAACCTACGAGTTTTCGGACAAGGCTGGGCGTTCGCGCGAAATGTCAGTCCGGAAAGGCGATCGCGCCATGATTCAGCGCACGCTCTCAACAATCTGGAATCAGAAATACTCGGGCGCAATGGATCGCCTCTCGAAAACCTGGGAGGGTATGCTTTCGAACGTTGCCGACCAATGGACCCGATTCCAGAAGTTAGTTATGGACTCGGGGCCATTCCAACGCCTGAAAGACTTGCTCCGCGGCGCGCTCGCACAGCTCGACGCAATGGCGAAAGATGGCCGGCTTAAACAATGGGCCGATACGGTCGGCGAAAAAATATTGAACTTAATCGACTTTGTGATTGATTTTTCGCGGGCAACGTATAGCACTTTCGAGGCGATCCGCCCCGGGCTCTCGCTGGCGGCGAACCTGGTCGGCGGCTGGGGCAACTTTGCCGCCGTGTTATTAACGGTCAAGTTTACGCCGATTATCGGCGCGCTAAAAATTCTCGGGTCGCTGGCGTTTAAACACCCGATTTTGGCGCTTGTGACACTTCTCGCCGGCGGGCTGTTGCTGTTAATTAAAAACTGGGATCAGGTTAGCGCCTGGCTCTCGGCCCTGCCCGAGCGCTTTGCCAATGCCGGGCGCATGATGATCGACGGACTGCGCGACGGGATCCGCGACAGACTGCAGGCGCTTAAAGATCAGATTCTCGCGCTCGGCGGCATGTTGCCGGCCTGGTTAAAAGACAAGCTCGGCATCCAGTCGCCGTCGCGCGTGTTTGCCGCCCTGGGCGCCAACGTTTCCGAGGGGCTCGCCGTCGGGATCCAGCAGCGCGCGCGCGTAGCAACCGACGCGATCGCCAAAGTCGGGCGACAACTGCCGAGAGCTTTGCCGCCGATTATTGCCGCCGGCGGCCTGGCGGCCGGGCCGGCGATGGCAGCAGCGCCCGCGGGCGGCGGCGTTGTTATCCATGCGACATTCCACATCACGCCGAGGCCGTCCGATGATCTGAACGCAATCCAGGCGGCAGTTACTCGCGCACTCGCCCAGGTACAGGCCGAGGCCGAGGCGCGCGTGCGTAGCCGATTAACTGACAGGGGGTAATGATGCTCGCGAGCCTGGGTTTATTTGTGTTTCAACTCTCGAGCGCGCCGTTTCATCAGCTGCAACGCTCAACCTCCTGGAGCTGGTCAAAGCAAACGCGCGTCGGTAAGCGCTCCGCGTTTCAGTTTGCCGGACCGGGTAGCGACGAGATCACGCTCTCGGGCACGCTCGCGCCGGCCATTACCGGCGGCCGTGCGTCGCTGGATGTATTGCGCACAATGGGCGACTCGGGGCTCGCCTGGCCGCTCGTCGACGGCGAGGGCTATATATACGGGCTATTTATTATCGCCGATATTAACGAAACACGAACCGAGCTTTTTGCCGATGGCGCCGCCCGCAAAATCGACTTTACGCTAAAGCTCGAGCGCGCGGACGACAGCACGATCGACAAGATCGGCGCACTGACCCGGATCGGCCTCGGGCTATGATTGGCGCGCCGGATTACCGTCTAAGCATTAACGGCGCCGACATTACGCCGGCGATCGAGGGCCGGCTGGTAAGCCTGGCAATAAACGACCGCAAGGGATTCGAGGCGGACGATTGCTCGATTGTTATCGACGATCACGACGGCCTTGTCGCCCTGCCCCGCCGCGGCGTCGAGCTGGAGATCTGGCTCGGCTACAAGGGCGAGCCGCTCATTAATAAGGGCGTGTTTATTGTTGACGAGGTCGGGCACCAGGGCCCGCCGGATCAAATCACAATCCGCGGCCGATCTGCCGACTTTCGCGCGGACTTGCTCGCACAAAAAACCCGCGCCTGGGATAACGTCACGCTCGGCGATGTCGTGCAAACCATCGCCGGCAAACACAAGCTCGAGCCCGGCATTGCCGACAACCTGGCCGGCGCCGTGATTAAGCACATAGACCAAACCGACGAAAGCGACGCGAATTTTTTAACCCGGCTCGGCGTCAGGTATGGCGCGATTGCTACGGTTAAAAATAAAACGCTGTTATTTATGCGCGCCGGCGATGGCAAAACCAAAACAGGCCAGGACTTGCCAACGATCATTATTAATCGCAGCGACGGCGACGCTTATAACTTTGTCGATCCGGATCGCGAGAGCGCCTTTAGTGGCGTAACTGCGCGCTGGCTTAATTACGGAACCGGCCAGGTAAACCACACAACCGCCGGCGAGGCGGGCAAGGTAAAAGTAATTAAAAAAACCTTCGCCACCCAGGACGAGGCCAAGGCGGCGGCCGAGGCAGAATGGAAAGCGCTCGCGCGCGGGAGTAAGCGTTGCAAGATCACGACGGCGCGGGCAATGCTCGACATAATTCCCGAGAGCCCGATTAAGATGGTCGGCTTTAAAAGCGAGGTCGATGCGGTCGCCTGGATTGTTTCAGATGTGAGTCATAATTTAAGCGGCGCGCTCACCTCGTCGCTATCGCTGGAACTAATAAATAGTTAAATTTTGCAAAACTAAGGCGAGTAAACTATAAACACAATTTTTAAGCGGTGGCGTTGTATATTGTTATGCCTGAAATAATACCAATTAAAGCCGCCGCCCCTGTTAGCCGATACGCACAAAGAAAGGCAAACCGGATTTATGTAAACAAGGGCGGCATTATGACAAACGGCCTCGTCGACGACGTTCGGATCGCGCTCCGAACGCTTGAGCGCGAATCGGTCGAAAACACGGCGACATTAATTAACTCGCTGGCAGAAAAGCACCTTATAACGGCGCGGCGGCGGTTTTTGCAGGGCTTGGCGCTGGGCGGTTTGGCTGGCGTTGTTCTGACGCTGGGCGCGCTGGCGGCTTGGGTTTTGGTGAATTGCAAAACCTGCCTCGCGCTGATTTGATTACGATACTGCCTGGATTACCGCATCGAGGCCGACGCCGTCGGCGACGAGCTCCTCGTAACGATCATAAAGAACGATCACGATCTCCGCGATAGCTGCCGGGCCGGCTTTATGTCCCGAGCCTTTTAGCGCTGCCTCGACCGCCTCATATAACCGCCCGAACTTTTCCGGCTCAAAGTGTACGAGCTGGCTTTCGTCTTGCGTGCGCCCCAGCGCCGCCACAAGCTCGTCGAGCGCATCGCGCACCCTGGGCTCGGCCAGGCGATACCGACTTAATAGTGCGCGCTCCTGGTCGTTGTATTGCTCCAGTACGAGCAGGCGCTCGAGTGTTGCGAGCAGGCCGCGGCCGTCGGGCAATGTTTCCAGCAATCCGGGCGCGCCGTCGTGCGTCAGTAACTCCGGCGGGCCTAGCTCCCCGGTCGCAATGCCGGCGAGGATCTCGGCCGACGCCTGGCGCCAGCGCGTCGCGAGGCGGGACTCTCTCAGGACGGCAAAGGCCTCGGCACCGACTGGCGCAAATACATCGAGCGAGGTAAAGCGCCCTGACGTGTTGTCGTCGTAATGCTCAACCGCCGCCGCGCTCACGGCGACAACGACGCGCGCGCCGTCGGTTATGGCGTACACCGTCGCGAGCCGCGTGTCGACCCGCGCCAGAGTATGCGCGAGCTCGGCGTCGCTGAGCGAATCATTCACAAAATAGGGCGAGCCCTCGCCCAGTACAAGCCAGTCCAGGCGCACATTTTCGGCGCGATGGATCTTTTCCAGCGTCGGCGCGGTCGGCACCTTGCCGTCGAAAATCGTCGTAATTATCGCGTTTTTCAGCCCGATCGCCTTGCCCCAGGGGTGTTTTCGGCGACCTGCCAAAACTTTATTAATGCGCGATAAAAATTCTTTATTATGAATATCCATAATTTTCGGTTTTACTTTATGAAAATTTGTATTAATTTTTTTAACGCATGTTTTCACGGAGTTTAGCCGAATGTCAGTCAAAAAACCCTCCCCCAAATTGCAAAAGAAAGTGTCCGTAATGATCCGGCTCGAGGAGCCCGATTTTCTCGCGCTCGTCAGGCGGGCAAAAAGCAACGACCGCCGCGTCGGCCCCGAGGCGCTAAATATCGTTAAGGGCGAGCTCTCAAAACAGCCTAACCAATAAATCGATAAATCTCGACATGAGGTTTTAAAAAATGGCACACGCTCACAAATACCCGGCGCACTGGACCCCGGCCCAAACCGCCGCCGCGAATTTCGCGCGCGATTTTTCTTTCGACGGCAATACCGGCCCGAAAGCAATGGCGAAGGCGCTCCAAAAAGCCGTTAAACACCTAAACAACGAATTAAACGCCGACTACCCGCGCGCAAAGTTTGGGCTCGACGACGCCATAAAGGCCGAGCAGCTCGCCGGGATCGCGCCGATTTTGCACGCGCACGCGCTCATGGTGAGGCATATCTGTCTGCCCCTGCCCGACTACACCCTCGACGCCGATAACGCCGAAGTCGTTTTGCTGTTTTCACAATGGCAAGGCCGCAATGGTGCGACGTGCGAGGCAATACATCGCGCCTATTCTGACCGGCGCATAACCCGGAAAGAGTTAAACGAGATCGTCCATAAAGGGTATGCCGAGATCGCCGCATTTTTGCAGTTTCTCGATTATCTGACTGTTATCGCCGAATAGTCGCAACAAGGGGCGCGCATGAATCAATCAAAAATCGAGTCGCTTGTTGAGGTGACTTTTAACGTCTCGCTCGGCTTTGTTGTCTCGCTGGCTTTCTGGACGTGGTTTGTCGTGCCGGTTTACGAGCTCCCGGTTAAGCCGATGCAGAATCTCGAAATAACAGGCTTATTTACTGCGCTCGCAATCGCGCGCGGCTTTGTTGTGCGCCGGGTTTTTAACTCCGGCTTGCATCGCGCCGCCCGCAAGGTCGCGGCGCGTATTACGACAGGGGGTTAATCATGTCGGCTTTTTTGCGAAACGAAAAAGAGTTAATCGACGCCTCACGCGCGCTCGGCTCTATTTGCGAGTCAAATAGTAAATATACGGCCCTTCTCGCGATGAAAGTTTCCGAGCTTGGCAAGCCGGTCGAAGCGCTTACCGTCGGCGAGCTGGTCGCATTGCACGAGCAAACCGGCGCCGAGTTTAACTCGCGATCGACTCATTGCTCGGGCGCGGCGAGTTTAGCTTGAAATTATAACGGGGGCGTTTATGTCCATTCTCGATCATTTATCCGACACGGAATTAAAAAAGCATATCCGATTACTTGAGCGGCTCGCCAAAACTTCGCGGCCGGCAAAGTGTCGGCGCGTGCTGTCGGCGCTGGATCGCGCTCGCGAAACGCTATCGAGCAGAAACAAACAGCAATCACTCCATTTTTAACAGTCGGCGCGGGGCGTCGGCAATAACAACATTATCAGGGGTAGCTCATGACAAGCCCGGAAAAAATATTCGTTATCAGTACCGAGAACGAAAAACTCGTCGCGATTTGTGACAATGCCGACGCCGCCTGGGCGCTGGCGGCGTGCGTGTATGAGCAATTCGAGCTTAATCGCCTTGTTCACGATCTCGACGCCCTACCCTCGCGCGAGGAGTGTCGGCGCGTGCTGCGCAATGGCTATATAGAAGTTATGCACCGGCGCAAGCGCGGCGGCGCGGCGAAAACCTGTCGCGAATATAACCTAACATCGGTCGGCGAAATGGTGGTCGGGATCCACCCGCACAAACTCTATAAGGGCGCGCCGAAAAACCTTATCGCGTCCGAGAGGTGGTGGTAATGGCTTTTGTTGAAATGGATCCCGCGAAGGCCGATCAAATCACGGCGCGACTTGTTGGCGAGTTTGGGTTTAAACATGACGCGCGCGGCTGGCTGCAGCGCGGACGCTGCCCGAGCTGCGGGAAAAACGAGCTCTATACTCGCGCGAGCGCGCCGTTTGTGATCCGTTGTAACAGGATAAATCATTGCTCATACGAACAGAAAACGCGCGAGCTCTATCCGGATTTATACGAATCATTCAATAAGCGATACAAGCCCACGCCGGCGGATCCGAACGCCACGGCCGACGCCTATATGCGCCACGCGCGCGGGTTTGATACTGACAAAATTAAAGGCTGGTATAAGCAGGGCAAATTTTGGCACCCGGACGGCGACAAGGGTACGGCGACGGTCCGATTTTACCTGGACGACAACGCCGCGGATCCGGTTTATATGGAGCGATTTGTCGATGCCGTTACCATTACCGACCCCGAGACCGGCGAGAAAGAAACGCGCAAGGCGCACTTTAAAGGCTCGCACGGCGGGCAATGGTGGCAGCCGCCAAGCCTGGACATTGTCGAGGGCGATACAGTCTGGATCGTCGAAGGCTGTATTGATGCGATCGCGCTCAATCTTTCGGGCGTTAAAGCGGTTTCGATTCTCGCTTGCCGCAACTACCCCGAGCGGGCACTCGCTGGCTATGCCGGTAAGTCGATTAACTGGATTATGGCACTTGATAATGACGCCGCCGGCCGCAAGTTTGCACGAAAGCACGTTAAACGGATGCGCGACGCCGGCTTTGTTGTTAGCGCCGCTCAGGCGCCAGGCAAGGATAAAACAGACTGGAACGATCTCTATAAGGCCGGCAAGCTCACGCCGGCGGATCTCGGCGAATATCTCTATCATGGCGACTTGCTTATTGCCGAGTCGGCAACACAAAAGGCCTTATTAATATACAGGCACAATGGGCGACGAGAATTTTATTTTAATTATAACAAGCGGGTTTTTTGGTTTGCGCTGGATCTCGAGAAATACGATAAAGCATACAAAGAGCTCGAATCAGACAAGGCGCTCGATAAAGACGATATTCGCGAGCAGGCCATTAACAAGGCCGGCACGATTACGCCGCTCGCGAATTGCTTGTTTACTTTTCTTTATTATCAATACGCCCCGCTCACCGACGAAAGCTGGTATTACTGTCGCGTTGATTTTCCGCATGGTGCCAAATCGATAAAAAATACTTTTACCGGCTCGCAGCTCTCGAGCCCCTCAGAATTTAAAAAGCGGTTAATAAGCATCGCCGCCGGCTCGATCTTTTCCGGCTCGCCGATGCAGCTCGACCGCATTTTGCATGATCAACTCTACGGGATAAAAACCGTCGAAACGATCGATTATATTGGTTATTGCCCCGATCATGGCGTTTATGTATATCCCGATATATCGGTTAAAGACGGCGAGCGCTGCGCACTCAATGACGAGGATTTTTTCGAATATAACGACCTGGCAATAAAGTCGCTATCGCGCTCGGCAGACTTGCACATCGCTAACAATCCGCGCGACTATCATGCCGAATGGATTAATGATTTATGGCGCGCGTTTGGCGCGCAAGGCATTATCGCCGCGGCGTTTTGGCTGGGCTCGTTTTTCGCTGAGCAGATCCGCGCCACGCACAAAAGCTACCCATTTATTGAAATCGTCGGCGAGCCTGGCGCCGGCAAGACGACAATCATAGAGTTTCTCTGGAAGTGTTGCGGCCGGCTGGGGTATGAAGGTTTTGACCCCAGCAAATCAACACCGGCAGCCAGGGCGAGAAACTTCGCGCAAGTGTCAAACCTTCCCGTCGTGTTGATTGAGTCGGAGCGCGGCGCCGATGGCAAAAATCGCGGCTTTGACTGGGACGAACTTAAAACGCTTTACAATGGCCGCTCCGTGCGGGCGCGTGGCGTTAAAAACTCCGGCAATGAAACAATCGAGCCGCCGTTTCGCGGCGCGATTGTTATCAGTCAAAACGCCGAAGTCGAGGCGAGCCAGGCCATACTCGAGCGAATTGTTCATTTACGATTCACAAAAGCCAAGCAAAGCGAGCGGACGCGCGAGATCGCCGAGGCAATATCGACGATCCCCGTCGAGCGAGTGAGTTATTTTTTGCTTGATGCGATTACGCGCGAGCGCGAGATCCTGGAGGTTATCAAGCAGCGGACGCCAGAATACCGCGCAAGGCTGCACAAACTCGCCGGCCTGAATAACGTTCGCATTGTCTTAAATCATGCCCAGCTCTGCGCCCTGGTTGATGCGCTCGCCCTGGTGTTGCCAATCGATAAGCAGGTGATAACCGAAGTAAAGCGCGAGCTCGCCGACATGGCGCTCGCCAGGCAGCAAGCCATAAATGCCGATCACCCGCTCGTCGTGCAATTTTGGGAGACGTTTTATTTCCTCAACGGCGACACGCACGAGCCGCGGCTCGATCATTCCAAAACACCGACCTCGATCGCGGTCAACCTCAATCACTTTGTAAAACTTGCCAGCGAGCAAAGGCAGCATATCCCCGACATTGTCGAGCTCAAGCGGCTTTTAAAGGCAAGTAAATCGCACAAATACGTCGGCCAGCGCGCAGTTAATTCGGCCTTGCTGCGCAATCATGAAGGCACCCCGAAAACTGTTAAATGCTGGATATTCGAAAACCCGGAGGCGGCGCAATGAGCAACACAACGGGCGGGCGCTTGGCGCGCTGTATGGTTTGCAACTGCCCGGAGCGGGCAACAAAGCGCGCGCAGCTTCATATTTACCCCCGGCGCGGGGCGCTGCCTATTGTCGGCATGACGCCGATTGTCGTATGCGGCAAGCACGCCGACGACGAGCACGGTCGCAGGCTGTTAACCGATAACGCGGCCGGCTGGGAGTGTCTCTCGGCCGCGCTTTTTCCTCTTGAGCTGGATCGCGAGCGGTCTCGGGTTAAGTGGGTCGACTTGATTGTGCCGGAGGGTTTTTACCGTGGCAGCAACTAAAGACACCAAAGAAAACGCCGAGCGCGAGGTTTGTTGTCTTGTTCGTGACCCGCACGCCTGGGCGCCCGATAGCCGGCACAAAACCCGCAGCGCGCCGACAATGCTCAGGCTTGACCGCCTACCGAAAGCGAGTCGCGAGGCGCTCTGGAACGGAATCCAGGAACAGGCGCCCGAGCTGGCGGATCTCATGGCAAACGATCCCAACGTCGCGGCGCTGCGTGAAATGTTCGGGGCGCAATACCTACTCCCCGAGGAGCGCGTCGACGCCCTCCTCGCATTGCAAAAAAAAGAGGTCATTAATGATTAATGCGCGAATCCCTTTTCGGCATATGTTGGCGATACTGGTCGCGACACTATTAACCCAATGGCACGGCATTAAATTTTGGTCGGGGCTTGTTGGCACCGAGACCGGCTGGGCCTGGTCGCTCGCGCTCGAGGGCGCGGCGCTTTGGCTTTGGGCGCACCGGGAGCGCCGCCGCGTGTTCGCGGTTATTGCGTCCGGCTTGTTGTTGGCCGGCCCGTTGTTTCACATCGCCGAGCCGTTGATTGTCGCGGCCGAAACCGCCGAAACAGCAAGTCGAAATCGTGCGCAATCGATCGAAATCACGAGAGCGGAAATCGAAACGCTCGAGGCCGCGCTCGCGCGTTCGCTGGCTAATTCGGCGGCGCGCCTGGGCTGGCTGGGCGATATCCAGGCAAGCAAAGCCGAGCTATCCACCGCCCGGGCAAGGTTGCGCGATCTCGTGAGCGCTCAGGCGCCGAGCGTCGGCTTTTGGGCGGCGGCGCGCGTCATTATGCAGGCGCTCGCCCTGGTTATTGTTTGGCTTGTGTCGGTGATGGCAATTATCGAAATAACGAAACCGTCGGCCGGCGTTTCGACACAAGCCGGAAACACGGCACCGGCCCGGCCGGCGGCGGCGAAATCTGCGATCACTGTTTCGAAATCCGCCAGGCCGCCCGAAGCCGACGAGCTGGTCGCCCTGGCGGAGCTTTCCTCGCGCGCCCTCGACGCGCTACTCGCTAACAAGGGGATTACTCAAGGAGAATGGTCCGAGCAAAAAGGCCTCTCGCCGAAAAACGTTTCGCTTGTCAAAAACCACGCCCAGCGCAAAGCAGAAGGCAAAGAGGTCGCCAGCGAGGCGACGATCCGCCGAGTCGCGGCGGCCCTGGGTGTTTCTGTTGTCAACAAACCGGAGGGCGATCAATGAGCCGCCATAATCGATATATCAGCAAGCAATCAACAATCCGCGCCACGATCGCCACGACGGCGCGGTTTGTCTTTCAAGGCGCGGCGCACCAATTCACGCCGGAGCAACTGCGCACAATGGCAAAAACCGCAGTCGGCGCGCCGATCGAGGTCGATTTTTCGCCGATGCACAAGGTCGGACGCGTTACCTCGGCGCATGTGACTCGCGATAATGTGTTGCGCATCGAGGCAAGGGTCGAGGCTCAGGCAGTCGAGAGCCCGCAGTCGTGGCGACTGGTCGTCGGCTGGCTGCCCGAGGATGGCTCGCTCGTCTCTGTCGGCCTGGTTAAAACCTGGGTCGACCCGAACTTGCCGCCGGCCGAAGTGATAAGCGAGGTCGAAGCATGAGCGCGCGACAAGATCAATCGATTAGCGTTGAGCAGCTGGACGCATTTTTAACCGACCAAGCCGACGACCTGGGCATGTCACGCCCCAGGCTGGGCGAGTTATTGCTCGTCGAGGCGCGGTCGCTTTTGGATATCCCCGCGGATCTGGCCGGCCGACTGGTTACGGATATTCATTTAAACACCTACGTCGACGACAAGGCCTGGCAGGTCTCAAGCGATCCGGCGATCGGGACGCTAATCGACGCCGCGAACTTGTTACGATCGGGCGAGTTTATCAAGGTTTGAGTTTTGCAAAGGGGGCAACAATGAAACAAACAACACTCGGAAAAAGCCTGAAGGGTAACGTCGACGTCGACGTGATAAAACTCCTCGAAACGCGTCTATTGATCCAGGCCAACTCGGGCGGCGGCAAGTCCTGGGCGTTGCGCCGGTTAATGGAAATCACCGCCGGCCAGGTGCAACACATTATCATCGATCCCGAGGGCGAGTTTTCCACGTTGCGCGAAAAATTCGATTACATAATCGCCGCACCGCACGACGGCGACGCCCTGGCGCACCCGCGAACCGCTAAGCTACTCGCGCGGCGATTGCTCGAGACCGGCGCCTCGGCGATTTGTGACATCTACGACCTAAAGGCTCACGAGCGAATCGCGTTTGTTAAGCTGTTTCTCGACGCCCTGGTTAATGCGCCTAAAAACTTATGGCGCCCTGTTTTGATTGTGCTCGACGAGGCGCACATTTTCGCGCCTGAAAAGGGCAAGGCCGAAAGTCTCGGCGCGGTAATCGACGTCGCCACGCGCGGCCGGAAGCGCGGCCAATGTTTAATTCCGGCAACTCAGCGGCTCGCAAAACTGCACAAAGACGTCGCCGCCGAGTGTATTAACAAATTGATCGGCCGCACCGGGCTCGACGTTGATGTTAAGCGCGCCGCCGACGAGCTCGGCCTAACGGCTAAAGAGGCGGTCCAGGCGTTGAGGTCGCTCGAGCCTGGCGCGTTTTTCGCCTTTGGGCCGGCGATCTCTCAAACTGTGATTAAAACAACGGTCGGGCCTGTTGCGACAACACACCCGAAGGCCGGCGGTCGTCTGTTGGCGAAGCCGCCCGCGCCGTCGGCAAGGGTAAAGACGATCCTCGCCAAGCTTGGAGATCTACCCAAAGAGGCCGAGGCGGAGGCTAAAACCACGCAAGAGCTAAAAAAAGAGATCTCCAGGCTAAAGGCTGAGCTCACGATTGCCACGAAACAACGGCCCGGCATAAGCGAGGCGGATTGTTTAAAGCGAATCAAGGCGGCGCCGGCGACTGTTGTGTCGACAGCCTCGAGCCACGAGCGGGAATTGCTCGCCATTAAAAAGATCGTCGACAAGGCGCTCGGCAAATCAGCGCCGGCGACTGGTAGCCCGCAAACCGCGCGCGCGACGACTGCGCCGGCGGACGATGCCTCGATTCGGCCTGGCGCGAAAAAGATCCTCGGCGCTCTGGCTGCGCGCTACCCGGCAAAGTACACGCGCGCCCAGGTGGCAACGCTGACCGGCTTTTCGCCCAGGGGCGGCACGTTTGGGACTTACCTTAGCAATTTGAGGGTCGCCGGTTTTATCGCTGGCGATAATAGCGAACTACAGGCAACCGAGGCCGGTATAAAAGAGCTTGGCGGCGAGATCCCGGAGGCGCCAAAGACTCGCGACGAGATTATGCAGCAATGGCGGCGGGCGTTAAGGCCTGGCGCGTTTCGGATCCTCGAGGTCGTTGTCGATGCCGGCGAGGCCGGGATCTCTCGTCAAGACGTCGCCGAGCTTGTTGGCATGGTCTCGACCGGCGGCACGTTTGGGACTTACCTCAGCAACTTGAACACGAACGGGCTAATTAAAAACAACGCCGGCACGTTAACCGCGAGCGACTTACTACTCGAGACCAGTTAGCCACAAGCCCGCCAACAAGGCGGCGCGGGCTGTCAAGGTTAACGGCCTCCAGGACAATCGGCCCGCCCCAGCTCGCGGCGGGCCTTATCATTGGCACTCAAAATATGTACGACTCCCCCTTTTATCCCCGCATCCGTGAGCAGCGAGCACAAATAACCGGCAAACCCATCGCGGCGCGTTGAATCATCAACAACACCGGCGAGCAGGGTCGGCCGAGTATCGTCTCCCCAGGTTGCGTCTATTATTTTCTTTTCCTGTTTTACAAGCAGCAGCGCATGAGCGAGCGCTCTCGCGTCCGCCGGCGCCGAGGCTTGCGCCTTTGGTGCTGGTTTGTCGTCAAGCAATGAAGCAATAAGAAAAAAGAAAATAACACCAATAACGAGCAAGCCGGCCGCGAGCTCTTTCTTTTTTTTGCCCGGGCCGGCGGCGCCGCAAGCCGGACAGGTTTCGGCGAGCGCGTCGATGGCTCCGCCGCAGGATTGACAATTCTTTAAAGGCATCGCCCTCGCTCCCTGTCTCGTGGTGTAATATATTTTAAAATTATGTAACAACGGGGTCGCAATGGCAAAGGGTGTAGAGATCCGCGGCGGATCGATCCGCGTATATTTTCGATTCAATGGCGAAAAGTGTCGCGAGCGCCTGAACATGGAGCCGACGCCGGCAAATGTTGTTTACGCTGAGCGCATGGTCGAGCAAATCAAGCACGAGATAAAGGTCGGGGCGTTTGATTATGCAAAACACTTTCCCGGATCCTCTCGCCTGGCCGAGAACAGCCTCGGGCATTACCTGGATCTATTTCTCGAGATCAAGTCGAACAAGGTCGCGCCGAGCACATGGGACCTTTATCGCTCAATAATCGAAACCTGGTTAAAACCGTCGTTCGGCGCGCGCCAGGCAAACAGCATAGACTCGATCGAGCTTGAGCGCTGGATTAGCCAGGATCTCGCGGACCTGTCGAGCAAATACATAAAAGAGGTCGTCGCGGTATTGCGCCAGGCTTTCGGCGTCTATAGAAAGCGAAATCCGGGCGCCCTGGATCCAACTGAGGGGATTGTCGTCCGGCTGCCCGACGACGACGATCCGGATCCATTCACGCGCGCCGAGATTGAGAGGCTACTAAACACGCCGGCGGCCGGCGGCAGGATCCAGGAGTTAAACCTTGTCGAATTTATGATCTGGTCGGGACCCCGAGTCTCGGAGGCGCTCGCGCTCGCCTGGGAAGACGTCGCCGACCTCGAGGCCGGCGTTATCCAGTTTCGGCGCGCGATCGTTCGCGGACAGTACAAGGCAACAAAAACAAAACGATCTAAGCGCCAGATTCAGTTATTGAAGCCGGCCCGCGACGCCCTGGTACGACAGCACAAACTCACGGCCGGCCGGGCGCCGATACTCGCCCAGGTGCTCGACCGCGACAACCGGACAATAAAAACCGAGAGGATCCGGCCGGTTTTTCTCGATTCGCGAACCCTGGAGCCGCACTATTCGACGAAGGTTTTGCGCGAGTCGTTTTTCTCCAGGCAATGCGAGGCGGCCGAGGTGAGATATCGCGGGCCGGGCCAATGCCGGCATACGTTCGCCTCGCAGCTGTTAACGACGGGCGCGCTCCCTATTGAGTGGATCGCTCAACAAATGGGGCATACGTCGACCGATATGTTGCGACGAAAATATGCGACATGGATTAACGAGGACGCTCCAGACGTTGCTGCCGTGGCGAACAAAATCCTCGGATTCGAATAAGTACGAGTATTTTTTTGCCTCGCGTGGTCCCAAATCGGGCCCGAGGATCTTCTGGCCGCTCATAAACTTCTGATTTATAAGCTAAAAAATTGGTAGCGGGGACAGGATTTGAACCTGTGACCTTCGGGTTATGAGCCCGACGAGCTGCCAGACTGCTCCACCCCGCACTCGATGAGAGGCGCGAAGTCTAACGACATCGCCGTGCCTTTTCAAGGGTAAACCCGAATACAGTAAAAAAGAATCACCAAAACAATACTCGATGCCAATCACCGCTCTAAAACTTTGATGCAATTAAAACCTTGTCACGGTTCCGCGCCACGTACTCGGTACAATAGGTATATGCCACCCAGCCCAGTATCTCGCTCAAGGCGCTGATCAACACCGCGCCGGTCAGCAGGCGCTCCGTCGGGATTGCCAGGCCAACCAGGTTGGGTGTCAGGATCAGCAGCGCGGGATACGGTAATTGTTGCAGGCGCTGCTGCTGTACCTTGAGCGCTGACAACAAGGTCTGGGTCAGACCAAAATGTCCGGTCACAAAGGCAATGGGCAACCAGTAGACCAGCACCACCCCCATAACTGCCATGGACAGCCCCCAAAACCACGGGTAGTCCTTGAGGATGGACTGCAACTCGGCTCCTAGCGGCGCGACCACCAGAAACAGAATAAAACCGAAAAGCAGAAATGCCTTCAGCCCCATTACCATGAACCGGTTAAACACGCGCGCACCATTCAACATCACATCGCGAACTGATATGGCATCGCGGCTTGTCGCCAGTGACTGAAACATACCACTGGTAAAATAAAGAAACAGGAAAAAAGATGCAGCGCCAAACAACGGGCGCAATCCAGATGAACCGTCGTTGGCTGCAGAAGCAAGCAGCACCAATGTGACAGCCTGCATCGCAACCACCAACCACATCCCCGGACTTAGCAGCGCCCTGACTGCCGCACGAATACGATACGTATTTTCATTCTCTGGTGTGTGCTGATAATTATCGGTCTCAGTCATACATCTAGCCGGAAAGTTTCCAGTCTCCAGTCGTTATTTTCAATCGTCAATATTATCCACGACGGTCCACCAAAAGTGCGTGCTTTTCCGGCGGCGCCCGGATTCACCACCCACGGCAGCGCATCAGTGTCTACGGACTGTCGATGACTGTGACCGTAAACAATCATTCTTGCCGACGGGAACTGCTTGCGCAATACCTGGTGCCGCTCTGCCACTCGCCCCGCCTTGTCGCCATGCACCACGGCAATACTGCCACCCGGCAATTCAAGCCGGGCACGATTGCCCAGCGATTCCAGAACCAGATGCTCATCGGTATGCCATTTTCCGGGCACATCATTGTTTCCCTTGACTGCCACCAGGTCATTTTCGGGCAGTAGCGATCTCAACACCGCTGCCGAACCGATATCACCGGCGTGCACTGCATACTGGCACGACCGCACAGCCTCGACGACTTTCGGCCAGATGAACCCGTGTGTATCTGATAGAATCGCAACACGAACAATTGTTGACCGGATCGCCACCGCCTACCCGGAGTTGCGCGACCAGCTCTCGGCCCACATGGCTGATGCTCCGGCTACCGCGGCAGGAATCACGAAAAGATTAATCAATGGAATGATCGTGAATAACAGGCAAGTCAGGCCAAATCCCAGGGCCATCATCCGGTTGGCACGCGCGCGCGCGCGAATCGACCTGAAATCGTGCTCGCAACTCTCCATGGGATAAGCCACGTATTCAAGAGTCAACATCCAGGCCGTGGCCAGCGGCCACAAAACAATACCAGCCAGGTTAACAGCCGGAACCAGGCTTATCAGCACAAGAATCACACCGATCAACAGAAAATAAGCCAGTTTTCTTGATTCCGAAACCAACGCAGCCGGAAATCCCCTGATGACACTTAACCAGTTGCGCCCGTCAGGCGGTACAGAACCGAGGCTGATCTGGACCTTGTCAGCCAGCAGTCCGTTAAACGGCGACGCGACAAGGTTGGCCACCAACGTAAACAGGAAATAAAAGGCCACGACCACTATGGCGGCGAACATAATCCACAATACGGCGCGCAGAACTTCTATCCACCAGCCCTGCCCTTCCGGCAACAGCCATTGCATTAACTGCTCAAACTGGTTTGCCCCAACAATCGTCAACGCGACAAATATCACGACATTAATCAGTAGTGGTATCGCCGCATACCGACGCAATCCACGTTGCCGAATCAGTTCATAACCACGCAGAAAAAATCGCGCTCCGGCAAAAAATCCCGTCATCACGCATTACCCAAACTGGTAGTGCTTGCGCACAGGCTCATGAATATCCCAGGTACAGGACATACCTTTCGGAAAACTTACAAGGTCGCCCTTTCGGAAATACACCGCCTCGCCACCATCAGGTGTAACTGTGACCTCCCCCTCCAGAAGGTAACAGGTTTCACTGGTATCGTAAGTCCAGGGGAAAACCGACTTCTCCTTTTCCCACACTGGCCAGTCATAGACACCCATCACCTCAAGCTTGGCCGGCGCCGGGTCATGCTCGACAAGTATTTTCATGTACTGGACTCCTTGGTGTTTCATCGAGTATCCCATGATCGGTTTTTTTCACCAAGCGCTTGACACACCTCACAAGTCCGGCAACACTCGGGCCATGAACTCATATTCCGCAATCGTCTGTATTTCACCTGTATGGCGCGTCAAGTACAAGCTGCGTCAGCCTGCCCGTTTGCGGTCAATAATGAATTTCTAGCTGTAATTTACATTGGATTTTCCTAAAGACCGCATCCGGATCCGGGCGCGGTCTTTTTCGTTTTGGAGTTTGATTTTGTTGATACCGGAGGAATAACAGATGTCGGTACCGGCTGCCTACATAGGCGTAATACTCGTCTGGGCGACTACGCCGCTCGCAATCAAATGGAGCGGCGAAGGAAGCGGATTCCTGTTCGGTGTAACCAGTCGAATGATTCTCGGTGCACTGCTGGCTCTTGCGCTTGTCGCGGTGCTGCGCCTTCCATTACCCTGGCATCGAAAGGCAGTCAAAACCTATGTGGCCATCGCCAGCATGCTGTACGGGTCAATGATGTGTACATACTGGGCGATTCAGTATTTGCCTTCGGGACTGATATCGGTCCTGTTCGGGACAACACCACTGATTACTGCGGTGTTTGCGGCGCTGTTGCTGCGCGAGGACAGCCTGCGGCCGCAGCATCTTCTGGGCATTGGTCTGGCCTTGTCTGGTCTCTGGATTATCTACGCCTCCGACGTCATCAACAGCCGGCTTTCAGCACTGGGTGTCGGAGCAATATTGCTGGCCGTGTTGATCCACTCAGCCAGCAGTGTGCTCATCAAGCACATTGGTGCGGAACTGCCCGCCCTCAGCATAACCGCTGGCGGGCTGGTCATTACTGCCATGCTGTATGCCCTTACATGGCTCGGCTGGCATGGTACCTACATTCCCGATGTTCCGGAAAGGGCTGCCTGGGCAATCGGCTACCTCGGCCTGTTTGGATCGGTACTCGGCTTTGTCATGTTTTTCTATGCCCTCAAGCACGTGCCGGCAAATACCATGTCACTGATTACACTGGTCACGCCGGTTGCCGCCTTGCTGATCGGCAACCAGTTCAACAACGAACCAGTGTTGCCGGATACATGGGCCGGTACAGCATTGATCATGACCGGGTTAGTGTTTCATCAATGGCGCAACCGTCCGGCCACTCTCCCGGAAAGCCAGATATGACCGTCCGATCTCCGGCGCGATATACGGTACCACCGGTTACACCAACGGTGGCGCAGCCAGGTGGTTTTGCTACACTGGCATGACAAACAAAACTATAACGAAGGCCCGCGCCTTTGGACGAAGACGGAAAACCGATGAAACACTTTATACAGATACTTTGCGCCGGCTTGTTATCATTTGCTTTCCCGGTATTGGCCACAGATTCGGGCGTCGACACCAAGACAGGTAGCGAGTTAATTGCAGATGTCACAAACTCGACTTCGGTTCGCGTAGACATTGACTCAACCATTCCCGCATCTGCAACACCGTCACGGAACACCGATACGGTTATGAAAACCGTCGCCGCCAACACCAGGCCAAGTGACCGCGAAATCCTGACCGTGCTCAAAATCAACGGAATTTAAACGCTCGCCTGGCGCCCGTCTCTCTCCCCGGCGCCCTCATTCCCGCACCCCGGGATCAGCTCGTCGCGCTACCATTTCAAATCAGTATTGCTGTTTAAATGTATTTCGTCGAAATGCGTTGATATTTTGATGAAAAAATCGGGACTGGTTACTTGAATTTTTTCCTCGCAGCCATTATCTTACGCATATTAGCATTTACTAATATACAACTGGGGAAACTACATGGATATTAATTGCTCACTGGCCAAACAAATGATTGCCGAAGGCGCACAATTGGTAGACGTGCGCTCAACTTCCGAATACATGCAGGGCTGTCTGCCTGGCGCCCAAAGCATCCCGCTGGACGTAATCCAGGCTGCCGAGAAAATGCTGGAAAAAGACAAGCCTGTCATCCTGTATTGCGTTTCCGGTGCTCGCAGTGGCATGGCAAAAATGGCTCTGCAGAATTTTGGTTTCGGTGAAGTTTACAACCTGGGCTCGTTCCGCAATTTCTTTGCCTGCTAATTTTTCTGCCCCACCCGAATCTAGTCCCAGCCCCTTTAGCTAATTACCCCAAAAGGGGTTGGGTCAGCTCAGGTAATTAATCAGCATGTCACTGGTTGTACGCAACCGGCGACTGAGCAACTCGGCGATATTGGCCAGCATCTTCGCGCCCAGGCCAGGTTGCTCTTCCGTCAACCGAATCAGGCTATCTCTGGTCAATACTGCCAATAACGTAGGTTTCGCCGCTACTGCGGTGGCCGAATGAGGCTGACCATCAATAATAGACATCTCTCCTATCGTTGTTCCCGGACACACGTCTGTAATCTTTCGGCTGACACCGAGACTGGTTTCCTTGACCACGTCCAGCCCGCCATCAAGAACAATGCACAGGTACCCCGCCCTGTGCCCTTCAACAAACACCGCCGAACCGGTTTGCGCACGATAAGCTTCCAGGTACCCGGAAAGCACAGAGACATCGCTCGAATTAAACTTGCCAAAAATACTGGTGCCCGTGCCAAGCTGACATGCGAGCTTGTCCATAAAATGTGCATCTCTCGGGACTGCATCCAGTTCCCGATAGCGATCATTCCCCGTCATGGGCACCCCCTCCTGTGAGCATGGTCGCAATCAATCATAACATCATACAGTATAGCGGGATTTTATCGTACAACCACAACTGCCCGCCCTGGTATCGGGCCGGGTAGTTATGTTTATGATACTGGCTGGGGTCTTGTGGCGCGAACCGATCTACAGCGCCGCTATGGCGCTGCGACAGAGTTCTGTTAACTGGCCGGCGAACAACATTGCCAGCAGCAAGGCCATCACGTTAACCGACATCAACGCGGCCACTGCCGGGCGTGGAGCAATCGGCGCATCTGCTACCGGGTCATCAAAATACATGAGCTTGATAACCCGCAGGTAATAGAACGCGCCAACAACGGCAAACAATACCGCAGTCAATGCGAGCCACAACATGCCGGAATCAATGACGGATTGCACTACCATCAGCTTCGCGTAAAAGCCTGCAGTCGGCGGGACGCCGGCCATGGAAAACATCAACACCAGCATGATAAAGGCATACCAGGGGCTGCGCTGATTCAGCCCCTTAAAGTCCTCGAGATTGTCGGCCTCGAATCCCTTGCGAGACAACAACATGACCATGCCAAACGCGGCCATGCTCATGGCTGCATAAGCCAGCACGTAGATCATCGATGAACTGTAGCCATTGGGGCCGGCAGACACAATACCGAGCAGGAAGAAACCCATATGCGATATTGCCGAGTATGCCAACATGCGCTTGATATTGGTCTGTGCAATGGCAATGAGGTTGCCCGTGGCCATGGACAAGATTGCCAGGATAATGAGCATTGATTGCCAGTCCGCCACGAGTCCGGCCAGGCCATCAACCAGTAAACGCATGATCATGGCAAAAGCCGCCAGCTTCGGCGCAGAACTGATATAGGCTGCTACCGATGTCGGCGCGCCATGATAGACATCAGGCACCCACATATGGAAGGGAACGGCTCCGAGTTTGAATGCCAGCGCAACTACAACGAATACAAGACCCAGCACCATGGGCATATTGGTCTTGATATCAAGCAGCGAAACCTTGGCCTGCACCTCGGCAATATTCAGGGAGCCGGTTACACCATAGAGCATGGACATGCCATAGAGCAGCATACCGGATGCGAGTGCGCCAAGGACAAAATACTTCATTGCCGCCTCGGTGGCAGTCCCGGAATCACGCTGCATTGCAGTCATGGCATACAGGCACAACGACATCAATTCAAGGCCAAGGTAAAGGGTGAGAAAATGGCTGGCTGATGCCATCACCATCATACCTACTACGCCAAACAGTCCCAGTACGAAATACTCGCCCCTGAACATGTTGCGATCACGCAGGTACTCCCGCGAATAGGCAAACACGAAAAACACCACGAGACTCATCATGATCTTGAGCACGGACGACATTGTGTCGTGAACAAACATGCCTTCAAAAGTATGCTGTGGTGCAATGGCGAGTCCCTGCCAGGCCAGGATAGCCGTACCTGCAAGGGCAACCTGGGCGAGCAGGTAACTGATATGCCGCCGCTCGTCGGAAAGATACAGGTCCACCAGCAACACGACGCAGGCCATGCCGGACAGGAAAATCTCCGGGGCGAGCAAATTAAAGTTTGGCATTACCATATTCTGTTCTCTTTCCCCACCACTTACAGTTTGCTGCTGGCCGCTTGCTGGAGCAAATGATCAACCGAGGCATGCATGACATCAAGGAAAGGCATTGGCCACAACCCCATCGTCAGCACAGCGAAAGCCAGCGTCGCCAGGATAAAACGTTCTCTCGGTGTCGCATCAGTTAATTGTTTTACCGCATCATTCACTACCGGACCGAATACTGTGCGTTTGTACATCCACAAGGTATAGGCAGCACCAAATATCAGCGTAAATGACGCCAGGAACGCATACCAGATATTTACCTGGAACGCCCCCATAATAACCAGAAACTCTCCGACAAAACCGGAAGTACCCGGCAGGCCACTGTTTGCCATGGCAAACAACATCATGAATGCCGCGAAGACCGGCATAGTGTTGACCACGCCGCCGTAATCCTTGATCTGCCGACTGTGCATACGGTCATACATTACGCCAACACAAAGGAACAATGCACCGGATATAAAGCCATGAGAAATCATCTGCATGATTCCGCCCTCAATTCCCTGGGCATTGAAAATAAAGAAGCCGAGCGTGACAAAACCCATGTGCGAAATTGATGAATAGGCAATAAGCTTTTTCATGTCTTCCTGGACCAGGGCAACAAGTCCGATATAAACCACTGCAACCAGCGACAGGCCGATCATCAACCAGGCAAGATCATGGCTGGCATCCGGTGTGATCGGGAGATTGAAACGCAGGAAGCCATAGGCGCCAAGTTTCAGCATAATGGCTGCCAGAACCACGGAGCCGCCGGTCGGCGCCTCAACGTGCGCGTCCGGCAACCAGGTATGAACCGGCCACATGGGCACTTTCACCGCGAACGCCATGAACATCGCCAGGAAGATCAGCGTCTGTTCTGTTGCATTAAGCGGCAATGCGTGGAATGCGGCAATATCAAAGCTCCTGCCGGCCTGGTAATACATATAGATGAAGGCTACCAGCATCAACACCGAGCCGAGGAAGGTATAGAGGAAGAACTTCACCGCCGCGTATACACGATTAGGTCCGCCCCAAACGCCTATAATTATGTACATGGGAACCAGCATGGCTTCCCAAAACACGTAAAACAGCATGGCGTCAAGCGCACTGAATACGCCAACCATGAGCCCTTCCATGATCAGGAACATCGCCATGTACTGGGCAACCCGCTTCTGGATCACTTTCCAGCCTGCCAGCACCACGAGAACGGTGGTAAATGTGGTCAACAGTATAAGTAACAGCGAGATGCCATCTATACCAAGATGGTAATTGATATTGAATGCCTCGATCCAGCGATAGCTCTCGACAAACTGCATGTTGGCGGTACTGCTGTCAAAACGCGTGTACAACGGAACACTGGCAGCCAGTGTCAGCAGCGATGTAATCAATGCCAGCACCCGGGCCAGGGGCGCATTCCTGTCACTACCGGTTGCCAATACGGCGATAGCGCCCAATATTGGCAGCCAAATAACCAGACTCAGTGCGTTTTCAGAAAACATATCGCTTATTTTTCCTTATCCAACCTGCGGTTCGCTGCCGGTCCTGCCTAGGCATGCAAATAAAACGTTATCAGTACAAACAGGCCAATGATCATTGCAAACGCATAATGATAGACGTAACCGGTCTGCACATGGCGTATGACTGATGATATCCAGCCTACTACCCTCGCAGAACCGTTTACCATAAGTCCGTCAATCAGCCTGACATCGCCGGTTTTCCACAAAAACCGGCCAAGTGCGCGCGAACCGCCCGCAAATACAGCCTGGTAAACCTCGTCAAGATAGTACTTGTTCATCAGCAACGTATGCAGTGAACTGAACCTCGAGGCAAACCATTCCGGCAGCTCGGGCTTCTTGAGATAGAATATCGCTGCCGTAACTATGCCGCCCACGGCAAGCCAGAACGGTGCCGCCATCACGCCATGCACCATAAACTGGCCAATACCGTGCCAGCCACGACCCAGTTCACCGACCACGTCATGTTGCGGCGCTACCGAGATGGCATTACCAAAAAACTTGCCAAACAACATCGGCTCGATATACAGACCGCCAGCCAGAATTGATGGGATTGCGAGCATGACCAGCGGGAATACCACTACAAACGGGGATTCCTTGAGATGCTCGCGCGTATGATCATCCATGCGTGGTTTGCCATGGAAAGTCATGAACAACAATCTGAAACTGTAGAATGCGGTAATGAAGACACCGGTCATTACGGCAAAATAGGCAAAGCTGCTGCCGGGCAAGTTTGACAAATGCACTGCTTCAATAATGGCATCTTTGGAGAAGAACCCGGCAAACGGCGGTATGCCGGCCAACGCCAGCGAACCAATGACGGCGGTCCAGTAGGTCCAGGGCATATATTTCTTGAGTCCGCCCATCTTGCGCATGTCCTGCTCATGGTGCATGGCGATAATGACCGAACCGGCGCCCAGGAACAGCAACGCCTTGAAAAACGCATGGGTCATCAGGTGGAAAATAGCCGCTGAGTAAGCTGACGCGCCCAGCGCTACAGTCATGTATCCGAGCTGCGACAAGGTTGAATAGGCCACGACCCGCTTGATGTCGTTCTGCACCATACCCAGGAATGCCATGAACAATGCGGTAATGGAACCAATAACCAGGACAACAGATAACGCGGTTTCGGATAACTCATACAGAGGCGACATGCGCGCCACCATGAAGATGCCTGCGGTAACCATGGTTGCAGCATGGATCAATGCCGAGATGGGGGTAGGACCCTCCATGGAATCAGGCAGCCAGACGTGTAACGGGAACTGGGCGGACTTACCCATGGCGCCGATAAACAACAGGATGCAGATTACGGTCACCAGGTTCCAGTCAACACCGGCCATGATAGTGATGGTTTGCTGCGCCTGGCTCGGCGCGATGGCAAATACTGCTGCATAATCCAGCGTACCGTAAGTCATGTATATTGCGGCAATACCCAACAGGAAGCCAAAGTCACCTACACGATTGACCAGGAATGCCTTGAGGTTGGCAAATATCGCCGATTCACGCGTATACCAGAAACCGATCAGCAGATAGGAAACCAGGCCCACCGCTTCCCAGCCAAAGAACAGCTGCAGGAAATTGTTGGACATGACCAGCATCAGCATGGCAAACGTGAACAGGGAAATATAGCTGAAAAAGCGCTGGTAGCCCGGGTCTTCATGCATGTAGCCAATGGTATAGATATGCACCATCAGGGATACAAACGTGACCACCACCATCATCATCACTGTCAACGAATCAATCAGGAATCCCACTTCCATGGGAATGCCACCACTCACGCCCCAGGTATAAACAGTGCCGTTGAATATGTTGCCAGCCATGACATCCGGGAGCACAACAAAAGCCGAGAGCAGAAAGGATATGGTGACGCCGCCTATGGTAATGGTGTGGGCGCTGCGACGACCAATAACCCTGCAGAACAGGCCGGACAGTATGGCACCAGCAAGACTTGCCAGTGGCACCAAAAGGTAGATCGTTGTCATTTCAAGTCCAAACATGGGCTCTACCCTTTCAAGCTGTCGAGATCTTCAACATTGATCGTGCGACGGTTGCGGAACAACACAATCAATATGGCCAGACCAATAGCCGCCTCTGCTGCAGCCACTGTCAGGACGAAAAATACAAATACCTGGCCGGACATATCACCAAGGTAATGTGAAAACGCAACGAAATTGGTGTTCACCGAGAGCAGCATCAATTCGATGGACATCAGCAGGATGACGACATTTTTACGATTAAGAAAAATGCCCATCACGCTGATAGCAAACAGCGCAGCACTGAGTATGAGGAAGTGACTTAGCGGTATCATGGTATTCAGGCTCCTTTCCTCATCCGCTCAGCTTTTGCGCTCAGACGGCATTTTTACAATCTTCAGGCGATCTTTGGCCTGAACCTGAACCTGCTTGCCAGGATCCTGGTACTTGGTGGTCTTGCGTTTGCGCATGGTCAGCGCAATCGCCGCAACAATCGCCACCAGCAACAGCAATGCGGCCAGTTCGAGCGGGTAGATATAGGCGGTGTACAGCAGCAGACCCAGCTCCCGGGTATTACTGTAATCGGCTGCGTGCGGCGCCGGATCGGGCATGGCCTGCAGACCAAATTGTCCGCCACTCAGAATGATGGCCAGTTCGATAATCAGCAATACCGCAACCAATGCGCCCATTGGCAGGTACTCACCAAATCCGGAACGTAACTCGGCGATATTGATATCGAGCATCATCACCACGAACAGGAACAACACCATGACCGCCCCCACATAAACCAGCACCAGGGAGATGGACAGGAATTCCGCTTCTAGCAGCATCCAGATACCGGCGGCACTGAAGAACGACAACACCAGGAACAGCGCCGACTTGACCGGGTTGCGCATGGTGACCACCATAAAGGCGGACAGCAGCAACACCGCACCGAAGAAGTAAAACGAGACTTGCTGAAAAGATTGTATTTCCACCGACTTCCCCGTTACCTGTACTTGGCATCTGCAGCGCGATCCGCTGCAATCTGTTTTTCAAAACGGTCGCCCACGGCCAGCAACATATCCTTGGTGTAATACAGATCGCCACGCTTCTCGCCGTGATATTCAAAAATCCGGGTTTCGACAATGGCGTCCACCGGGCACGCCTCTTCGCAGAATCCGCAGAATATGCACTTGGTCAGATCAATATCGTAACGGCTGGTGCGACGCGTACCGTCTTCACGCTCGGCCAGTTCAATAGTAATGGCCAGGGCCGGGCAAATGACTTCACACAGCTTGCAGGCTATGCAGCGCTCTTCGCCATTCGGATAACGGCGTTGAGCATGCAAACCCCGGAATCTCGGTGACTGGGGCGTACGCTCATCCGGGTAAAAAATGGTTACCTTGCGGGCAAACATGTGTTTGCCGGTTACCGCCATACCCTTCAACAATTCCCACAGCAGGAAACTGTTCAGATAACGTTTTATCGCGTTCATCGCTCAGCCTCCTCCATTAATGAAACATGTAACCGAGTGTATCGGGATACTGCACGGCAACACCAATGACTGCGATCCACACCAGGGTCACAGGTATCAATACTTTCCAGCCAAGGCGCATGATCTGGTCATAGCGATATCTCGGAAAAGTCGCCCGGAACCACAGGAAAAAGAATGACACAAAACAAACCTTGATAAACAACCAGCCCAGCCCAGGTACCCAGTTAAACGGTGCAACATTGAACGGTGCGTGCCAGCCACCCAGAAACATAACTACTGTAAGAGTCGCGATAAGAATCATGTTTGCATACTCCGCCAGGAAAAACACGGCGAAGGTCATGCCTGAATATTCCACGTGAAAACCGGCAACAATTTCCGATTCACCTTCCGCCACGTCAAACGGCGCACGGTTGGTTTCAGCAACACCCGAAATAAAATAGACAAGGAATAGCGGGAACAACGGCCACATGTACCAGTCGGTAATATCACCGCTTTGCAATACCACGATCTGGTGCAGGTTCAGCGTATTGGCCGCCATCAGCACACCCACCAGGGCAAAGCCCATGGCGATTTCATAGGCAACGATTTGTGCGGCTGAACGCATGGAACCCAGGAAAGAATACTTGGAATTTGATGCCCAGCCGGCGACGATAACGCCGTATACGCCAACAGATGTCAGCGCCAGTACATACAGCAGGCTCGCGTCAATGTTGGCCAGCACCATACCGTTATCAAACGGGATAACCGCCCAGGCCGCCAGCGCCGGCGCGATGGACAGGATTGGTGCGATAACGAACAGGTAAGTATTGGCATTGGCCGGAACCACGATTTCCTTGAACATCAGCTTGACCGCGTCAGCGATCGGCTGCAACCAGCCACGCGGACCAACACGATTAGGTCCCACACGCACCTGCATGTAGCCGATCAGCTTGCGCTCAGCAAAAGTCAGGTAGGCGACACACAACATCAACGGCACCATGATCAGGATGATCAGTGCAACGTTATAGATCAGTGTCTGCGACCAGACCGGAAACCAGCCCCATACACCCAATGCAGTTTGCGTTAATGATTCAATCATTGCTGCGCCTTATAACTTCGTCACTGAAGCCGGGCCATAAGCACCCAGCCTGCTGGTTTCGGCATAGCCCGATGGCAACCAGACACAGCCATCCGGAATCCGGTTATCAATCATCAGCTCGACCTCGGCATCGCCTTCGAGCATGCGCACGCGGACACGGTCACCATCGGACACGCCCTGCTTCGATGCCTGGGATGCATTCATGCGCGCCAACGGTCCGGGGTTATCCATTGTTTCCTGCAGTGGCACTGCCCGACGCACAATACTGTCACCTGCATAAATAGGGTATTCGCCTGTACGAACCAGGTCTGCGGCCTTGCCACCGAATGTGCCACCAATACCGGTTTGGGCAAGAGCCGATGGCACAACAGCAAAATCAATCTCGGCACGCACATCTTCAACGCTGTTGTAGTCAAAACCCTGTAACTCAAACAGGTTGCCCATTACCCGCAATACTTTCCAGCCCGGACGTGCCTCGCCTGCAGGATTGGCAACTCCGCCAAAGCTCTGTGCCTTGCCTTCACCATTGACAAAAGTTCCGGCAGTTTCGGTAAACGGCGTAATCGGTAACAACACGTTCACGTGCTCAAGCGCTTCCGCGCCCGGCTTGTAGGCAGTTGCCAGGGCAACAAAATCTGCCGCCTTAAGCGCTTCCAGGGTGCGGCCACCGTCGATGAAGTCCCGGTCCGGTTCCAGGCCAAACAGCAGGTAAGCCTGCACCGGGTCCTTGATCAGCGAGTAGGCATCACGGCCCTTGATATCCGTAGCCGCACCGGCACTGCCACGATGAGGCACGCAACCGGCGAGCCAGGCGCCAGCTGAATTGCTTTCGCCGACAAATGACAGGGTAGCGCCACTCATATCGGCAATTGCGCGAACAATGCTGCGCAGCTGTGAAGACTGCGGGTGTGCCATGGCAGTCTGGCCGATGATGATGATGCCGTTTTTCGAGTCATTCAACATTGACGCAATCGCCCGGGCACTGTCATTGGCTTCGATCCTTGGAATACCGTCCGGCAACTTGCCCGATACGACAGCGGCCAGCGCCGCTGCCGCGGCTGCCAGTTGCTCCAGCAGCTGTTGCGGCGTTCCGGTTACTTCGACATCGGGACGATAGCCATAGTCATAGGCAACCGGGTTAATGGCCATAAACCTGGCACCCGCCTCTCTTGCCTTGCGCAAGCGCAACCCCAGCAGCGGTTGTTCCTTGCGAGGGTGTGCACCCACCAGCAGGATTGCGTCCTTGGCCTGGACATCAGCAATACTGCAGCCAAGGCCAGGGAATCCCGGCATTGCCGCATCATCATAAAAATCCAGTTGACGAAGACGATGATCGACATTGCCACTGCCAATACCGCGCATAAACTTCTGCAGCAGGTAGGCTTCTTCAGTAGTAACTGAAGCAGATGCCAATGCAGCCACCTGGCTTGGACCCTGCTTTTCAGCAACGCGATTCAGGCCGCGCACTGCGCTTTCAAGAGCACTATTCCAGTCTGTTTCCTGCCACTCGCCATTGGTTTTCACCATGGGCGCGGTCAGGCGATCGTCACTGTACAACCCGGTATAGGCGAACCGGTCTCGATCAGAAATCCAGGTCTCGTTGATCTCCTCGTTCTCACGAGGCAATACGCGCATAACTCGGCCATTGCGGGTCTGCACAACGATATTTGAGCCATGGCTGTCATGCGGGCTAACACTGTCGTGGCTGCCCAGTTCCCAGTTGCGCGCGGAATAACGGAATGGTTTGGATGTCAGTGCTCCGACCGGGCACAAGTCGATGACATTGCCTGACAGTTCGGAATCCACGCTCTTTTCAATGTAGGTGCCAATCTTTGTATGCTCGCCGCGACCGGTAGCGCCCATTTCGCGCACACCGGCGATTTCCTCGCCGAATCGAACGCAACGGGTACAATGAATACAACGCGTCATTTCGGTCGCGATCAGCGGACCGAGATTCTTGTCCTTGATGATGCGTTTTGGCTCAAGGTAACGGGAACTGTCGCCACCATAGCCCACCGCCAGATCCTGCAGCGTGCACTCACCGCCCTGGTCGCATATCGGGCAATCGAGCGGGTGGTTGATAAGCAGGAACTCCATGACAGACTTTTGTGCACTACGGGCGACAACAGACTGCGTAGATATTTTCATGCCTTCAGCAACCGGTGTGGCACAGGCCGGCATCGGCTTGGGCGCCTTCTCCACCTCGACCAGGCACATGCGGCAATTGGCAGCAACCGACAGCTTCTTGTGATAACAGAAGCGCGGAATATAGACACCGGCATCATCGGCGGCCTGGATAACCATGCTGCCTTTTTTGGCCTGTACCTGCTTTCCGTTGATTTCGATACTTACAGTATCGGCATCAGCAGTTGTAGTTTGCGCTTCAGTACTCATTTCCGTATCTCGATAACTCAGGCACGATGACGTGTGGTGCCCGGCATACATTTGCCATGCTTGATATGGTATTCAAATTCTTCCCGGAAGTGCTTGATGAAACTGGCTACTGGCAAGGCCGCAGCATCACCCAACGCACAAATGGTTCGACCCTGGATGCGCGCGGCAACATCATCCAGCATATCCAGGTCTTCCATGCGACCGTGACCGTGCTCAATCCGGTGGATAACCTTGGCCATCCAGCCTGTGCCTTCGCGACAAGGCGTACACTGGCCGCAGGATTCTTCGTAATAGAAATGCGACATTCTCGAAAGCGCCCGAACCATGCAGGTGGTCTCATCCATCACGATCACCGCTCCCGAACCCAGCATCGAGCCGGCACCGGCAATGGAATCGTAATCCATGGTCAGGTCCATCATCTGCAGTCCAGGTATAACCGGTGAAGACGAACCACCAGGAATAACGGCTTTAAGGCGATTGCCATTACGGACACCGCCGGCCATCTCCAGCAGTTCCGAGAACGGGATACCCATGGGCACTTCAAAATTGCCGGGCTTGTTCACATGACCGGAAACTGAAAACAGTTTCACACCGCCATTATTGGGCTTGCCCAGTTCCAGGAACCATTTACCGCCATTCTTGAGAATCATCGGCACCGATGCCAATGACTCGGTGTTGTTTATCGTGGTTGGTTTGCCATACAAACCGTAGTTCGCCGGAAACGGCGGCTTGTAGCGCGGCTGGCCTTTTTTGCCTTCAATGGATTCAAGCAAGGCGGTTTCTTCACCGCAAATATAGGCGCCGGCACCAAGGTGACTGTAAAGTTCAAAATCGATGCCGGAGCCCTGGATGTTTTTGCCCAGCAGACCGGCTTCGCGGGCTTCCTTGATCGCCGCTTCGAATCGTTCGTAAGGCTCCCAGAACTCGCCCCGAATATAGTTGTACCCGGTTGTGGCACCAATCGTATACCCGGCGATAGCCATGCCCTCAACCAGTGCGTGCGGGTTGAAACGCAGAATCTCGCGATCCTTGCAAGTGCCCGGTTCGCCTTCATCCGAGTTGCAGACAATATACTTTTGTCCGGGTGCCGAACGCGGCATGAAACTCCACTTGAGTCCGGTCGGGAAGCCGGCTCCGCCACGACCACGCAACACCGACGCCTTCATCTCCTCGATAATCTGCTCGGGCGGAATTTTTTCACGAAGAATCTTGCGCCATACCTCGTAGCCGCCCGCTTTTTCATATTCCGCCAGCGTCCACGGCTCAGCCGCATCAATATTGTGCAAGCAGACTTTGCCAGGTGCCGGTCTCGCCATTGCGCTCACGTGCTACTCCAGTCCATCCAGAATCTCATCCAGCTTGGCCGGGGTGAGATACTCATAAAACGTCTTGTTCAATTCGATCATTGGCGCCCCGATACAGGCACCCAGGCATTCCACTTCCTTGAGCGTGAACTTGCCGTCGGCTGTGGTTTCGCCCATCTTGATTCCCAGCCTGCTCTCAAGATGCTCAACAATGCTGTCGGAACCACACAACATGCACGAAATATTGGTGCAAATACAAATCTTGTGTCGACCCACCGGTGTCAATTCATACATTGAGTAGAACGTTGCCACTTCGTACACGGCAATGGGCGGCATTTCCAGGTACTCCGCCACCGCATCCATCAGGTCATTGGTAAGCCAGCCACCATTTTGTTCCTGGGCAATACGCAAAGCCGCCATTACCGCGGAACTCTTGCGATCAGAAGGATACTTGGCCACCCACTGATCAATATCAGCGCGCGATGCCGCTGTCAGCAAATCAATCTTGCCGTTCCCGACCGGTACACTCATCGATCGATCTCCCCAAATACAATATCCTGGGTGCCGATAACGGCAACAACATCAGCCAGCATGTGTCCGCGCGTCATTTCATCCATGGATGAAATATGTGCAAATCCCGGAGCACGAATCTTGACCCGGTAAGGCTTGTTGGCACCATCCGATATCATATAGATACCGAACTCGCCCTTCGGATGTTCAACGGCACTGTAAACCTCGCCTTCCGGCGCACAGTAACCTTCAGTAAACAGCTTGAAGTGATGAATCAGGGATTCCATGTCACTCTTCATGGCTTCGCGCGCCGGAGCGGCGATCTTGTGATCATCCACCATCACCGGGCCACCGTTCTTGCGCAACCACTCTACGCATTGGCGAATAATTCGATTGGCCTGGCGCATTTCCTCGATTCGCACCAGGTAGCGGTCATAGCAGTCGCCATTAGTGCCGATTGGAATATCAAAATCCATGCGATCATAGACTTCGTAGGGCTGCTTCTTGCGCAGATCCCAGGCTATACCGGATCCACGCAACATCGGGCCGGTGAATCCCAGTTGCAATGCACGCTCGGGCGAGACCACGCCGATATCGACCAGGCGCTGTTTCCAGATACGGTTGTCCGTCAACAGGGTTTCGTATTCATCCACGCGCGCCGGGAATCGTTCAGTAAAATCCCAGATAAAATCAAGCAGGCTGCCTTGACGATTCTGATTCATGTAATCAGCATCCTTGGCATTGTGCCACTTTGACGTCCGGTATTGCGGCATGGAGTCGGGCAAATCGCGGGCAACACCACCAACTCGATAATAGGTGGCATGCATGCGCGACCCGGAGGCGGCTTCATAGGCATCGATCAGGTCTTCGCGCTCACGGAAGCAATACAGGAACATGGTCATGGCACCAACATCAAGGCCATGCGTACCCAGCCACAACAGATGGTTGAGAATACGTGTAATCTCGTCAAACATGACTCGGATATACTGGGCGCGCAGCGGCACCTCGATGCCCAGGAGCTTCTCGACAGCCATGACATAAGCGTGCTCGTTACACATCATCGAAACGTAATCGAGACGATCCATGTAACCGATACTCTGGTTATACATCTTATGCTCGGCAAGCTTCTCGGTACCGCGATGCAGCAGGCCGACATGCGGATCAGCGCGCTCAATGACTTCGCCATCCATCTCAAGCACCAGGCGCAAAACGCCGTGCGCAGCAGGATGCTGCGGACCAAAGTTAATGGTGTAATTCTTGATTTCAGCCATGCCGGCACCCTCTCGCACCATTAACTTCAGTGCAGGCTAACTTTTGCGAAGCACAAGTTACGCCGGAGCTAAAATTTATCGTGTAGTTTTTGATCTCTGCCACAACGCTACCCTATGCCCCAATCACTTGAGCCCTGGCAGGCTCAGGATAAATTTCAGTGCAGGCTAACTTTTGCGAAGCACAAGTTACGCCGGAGCTAAAATTTATCGTGTAGTTCCTGATCTCTGCCACAACGCTACCCTATGCCCCAATCACTTGAGCCCTGGCAGGCTCAGGATAAATTTCAGTGCAGGCTAACTTTTGCGAAGCACAAGTTACGCCGGAGCTAAAATTTATCGTGTAGTTCCTGATCTCTGCCACAACGCTACCCTATGCCCCAATCACTTGAGCCCTGGCAGGCTCAGGATAAATTTCAGTGCAGGCTAACTTTTGCGAAGCACAAGTTACGCCGGAGCTAAAATTAATGGTGTAATTCTTGATTTCAGCCATTTTAATTACTCCTGCTCACGGTCTTGCTTGGCTCCGTATCCTTCTTCGCGAATAACACGCGGTACAAGGTTGCGCGGTTCCACGGTAACAGGCTGATAAATAACTCGCTTCTGTTCCGGGTCATAACGCATCTCGACATGCCCGGACAACGGAAAATCCTTGCGGAACGGATGACCGACAAAACCATAATCAGTAAGAATACGTCGAAGATCGGGATGACCCTCAAACAGGATACCGAACATATCGAATGCTTCACGCTCGTACCAGTTGGCTGAAGCCCAGATATTGATTACTGACGGGATAATCGGCGCGTCATCATTTTGCGGAAATGCACGCACCCGGATACGGCGGTTATGCTTTACTGATAACAGGTGATAGACAACTGCAAAGCGCGGACCCTGCCTGACACCCTGCTCTGACTCCTTGCGATAGTCCTGGTAGTCAACGCCACAAAGATCGATAAGCTCTTCAAAACCGAATAACGCATCATCACGAAGTGTACGGCATACCTCTTCAATGCGATCGGGCCTTGCTTCAACAGTCAGTTCGCCCAGATGAACCACGGAGCCGGTCACAGCATCGCCGAGTTTATCCGTAATGTGTTTTTGTAGCGTCTCCATCTGTGCGGTCATTATTCTTTATTCTCTTTAAAGCTTCTAGCGGGCGATTGTATTGGTACGTTTGATCTTTGCCTGAAGCTGCAATATTCCGTACAACAGCGCCTCGGGTGTGGGCGGACAACCTGGAACGTAAATATCGACCGGAACCACGCGGTCACAACCACGCACAACCGAATATGAATAATGGTAGTAGCCACCACCGTTTGCGCAGGAACCCATGGAGATGACCCAGCGCGGCTCGGCCATCTGGTCGTAGACCTTGCGCAATGCCGGTGCCATCTTGTTGCATAGTGTACCGGCAACAATCATGACATCTGACTGGCGCGGACTCGGCCGGAACAGCATACCAAATCGATCGATATCGTAACGGGAAGCACCGGCCTGCATCATTTCAACGGCGCAGCAGGCAAGGCCGAAAGTCATGGGCCACAGGGAGCCGGTACGCGCAGCGTTGATCAGCTTGTCAGCAGTCGTCGTGACAAAGCCTTTCTCCAGGTAGCCTTCTATTCCCATTCCAGCGCCCCTTTTTTCCATTCATAGATAAAGCCAATAACAAGGATGCCAAGAAACAGCATCATGGCGAGGAAACCATACATGCCGATCTCCCTCAGGACGACGGCCCACGGGAACAGAAATGCAATCTCGAGATCAAAAATAATGAATAGTATCGCCACCAGGTAGTAACGAACATCGAACTTCATGCGCGAGTCTTCAAAGGCCTCAAAACCGCATTCATAGGGAGACAGTTTCTCGCTATCCGGCTTGTGCGGACCAAGAATGCGGCCAATCAATATGGGTCCGATCCCGGTTGCAATGCCGATTGCCATGAAAATCAGTATGGGTAGGTAGTTTTCCAACATTTCAATATTTATCTTTCTAGTTTGTCAGAGTCCACCCGAAGGGTTCGCAGGCAGTCTATGGCTTGAGCCAAACAAAAGCAAGTTTGAGTCGGATTCGTTTTCCTTATCTTTTTCAACTACTTATATTGATTTTTTGGCTTGCATAAAAAACACCTATCATGAAAATGAATAGAGATGCATGTGCAAATGACATGACCATACAAGACCCGCTATCGACGTCGGCAAAAAGTGAATGATCAGGAAAAAGATGGTGCCGAAGGCGGGACTCGAACCCGCACGGCTTACGCCACTACCCCCTCAAGATAGCGTGTCTACCAGTTCCACCACTTCGGCAATATGAGATGAATCGCCGCCCGTTTATACAACGGGCGGCAACAAAACGGAACATTCCTATCGAGGAACCTCGGGAATATCGCCGGATTTTTTCGGCTCCGGTGCATCAGGGATCGCCGGGGCCCCCTGCTTTTCAGCGGCCTGCTCCACCACGGTCTCGGTAACACTGGTCGGCTTGACCTGCTGGTTCACAAAAAACGCCAACGTCATACTGGTAACAAAAAACACTGTAGCCAGGATTGCCGTTGTACGGCTCAGAAAGCTTGCCGAGCCGCGACTGCCAAACAGGCTCTGCGACCCGCCACCGAAGGCTGCGCCAGCATCGGCACCCTTGCCATGCTGCAACAGCACCAGCGCGACGATGCCAATGGCCACCAGCACATGAATAATAAGTACGATTTCTTTCATCCCGATTCTTTCCTTTACAGGCGAGCAGGATTAGCCCGCAGCCCGTCCAATTCCGAGAAAATCTTCTGCCTTCAATGAGGCGCCGCCAATCAGGCCGCCATCGATATCGGCCTGTGAAATCAGTTCCTGGGCGTTGTCCGGCTTCATGCTACCGCCGTACAGGATGCGCACAGTTGCTGCCACGTCAGCGCTTTGCTCCGCCAGCCTGCCTCGAATAAAAGCGTGCACTTCCTGCGCCTGTTCCGGGGTAGCAGTCTTGCCGGTACCAATCGCCCAAACAGGCTCGTAGGCAATGACTGCGTTTTTGAACGACTCAATACCATGAGCCGCCAGGACCGCATCGAGTTGCCGGGCACAGACATTTTCCGTGTCACCGGCTTCGCGTTCCTGCAGGGTTTCACCAATACACAGGATCGGGACCAAGCCGTGTGCCTGGGCAGCACCAAATTTTTCGGCCACCACCTGGTCGGTTTCGCCATAGTATTCGCGACGCTCAGAATGACCAACAATTGCGTAGCTGCAACCAAAATCCTTGAGCATCAGACCGGAGATTTCACCGGTGTAGGCACCCGAGGCATTCACGTTGAGATCCTGCCCTCCCCAGGCTACTGCGCTGCCCGCAAGTTTCTGCTCAACAAGTGGCACCAGGATTGCCGGCGGACATACGGCCATGTCTGCAGCGGTCACCGAGCCGATACCGGCCAGGATACCATCCAACAAAGCGGCAGACTCCGCCTTCGAACCATTCATTTTCCAGTTACCGGCAACCAAGGGACGACGCATGACAAACTCCTGAATTCTTTAATATTCCGGTTCAAAAACGGGCGGGATGTTACCGGTCGGCGACCGATAAAGCAATTGCCGACACCGGGATATCGGCCTTTCATAACGCCAATTGCGCTCGAATCGGCTGTAAAACCGGGGTAAAAAATTGCTGTCCGGCGCGTATCGCATCCTCCAGCGTGAGTACCGATACGGTTTTTTGTTGCCGCCACTCGTCTGCTGCATGCTCCGATGAAAGAAACACCATATCCCGGCACAAGCTATGTGCAGCACACTGGCACGTATCCTGCCAGGCAATGCCTACCCATACAGGCCGATCAAGCCTGGGAGTCCGGGTCGCCGTCTGCATAAAATCAATCGCCCCGCCCGTTGCAGCGCATTGCGACTCGATGTGTACTGAAACCTCGAGAATTGGCGCCACGGAAACCGCGTCGAAAGCACACATCGCGTGAAATGCCCGCGCCCCCATTTTCAGCTTGTGCGGCGTGTGTTCCGTGGTTACCGGGTAGGCGCCCAGCACGGCGCCGCGGTCGGCATCCATTACCACTAGGTCACGCTCCGCCAGTGCCAGCACATCTTCCCGCGCGGAGCTGTCCGGAACAATGGCCTCGCCACGGGCGATCAACTCAAAACAAATGGAGCGGTAAAACCGTAGCTGTCGGGAATTCAGCGACGCAATCTGCTCCGCCAGCGGCAACCGCTCAGTCAGGCGATCCAGTACTGCTTCAACGGTATCAGTCTGCATTGCTTCGTCCCGGCTCCCAGCTGTCAAAACGAGGCAGTTCAGCATCACAATAGTTTTCCCAGCTTGCGCGCGAACTGTAGAACGTATGCGCTTCCGGTTTTTCGACGATGTCTGAATCAATGGTGCCAAGCCTCACCCGCACCTGTTCCGGTCGTCGGGTATTGCGGCTCATAATGGGTGAGCCGCAAATGGAACAAAAATACTTGGTCTGCCCGGGTAAGGACTCGTAGGTACTGAGCTTGTCCCCGCCTTTCAATATCCGGAACGCCTCCCGCTCAACAATACCATTGGCGGCAAAGGCGCTTCCCTGCGCCTTTCGGCACATCGAACAGTGGCAATAAATGATTTTGCGTATGGGACTGGTAATTTCAAAACGAATGGCGCCGCACAGGCAGCCGCCCTGGTATGAATTCATTGGGGTGCCACCGGATCAAGCCCGCTGAAAAAGCGTTGAAACCGTGGTCGGTAAAAACGACCCCGGTCAAGCGACCAGGCGACCCGCAGCGTACGACCAATAATTTCCTTGCGCGGAATAAAACCGTGCACGCGTGAATCCGCAGAGTTGTCACGATTGTCACCCAGTACAAGATAATGATCCGCAGGCACGACTGCCGGACCGAAACTGCCGAATCGATGAATCTCACCGCTTAGTTGCAGACAATAACTGGTCGACCCCAGTTCTTCTCTGTACGCTTCATAACCCTCGTCATGACTGCTGCACTGCGCCACGGACTTACGCGGCAATTGTCTGTGATTGATATAAATCCTGTTATTGCGCATGGCAACACTGTCTCCCGGCAGACCAATAACCCGCTTAACCATACGCATACCGGCGGCTTCCGAGTCAAACACAACAATGTCGCCACGCTCCGGATCAGCAAGACGCCATACGGAAACGGCTGTTAACGGCAGCTTGATATCATAAGCCAGACGGTTGATCAGGATATGATCACCTTCAACAATGGTGGGCTTCATCGATCCTGTCGGTACATGGTTCCAGTCGGCGATAGCGCCACGAAAAAACGTCATCAGCACAATGAAAAGGATTGCACCCTTGTGCTCGCGAAAATAGTCCCACACTTGGTCACTCCCGTGTTTTGCTGCCAATCCGCGAAACAACTACTGACCCAATGCCGCGGCAGCCTGTTCCACCACGCCTGCCAGCTCCTGGCTCAGGCGAGTAATCAATGCCGCGTCATTTCCTTCAACCATTACCCGGATCACCGGCTCAGTACCCGATGCCCGCAGCAATATGCGGCCACTGCCGGCAAGTTCCGTTTCAGCACTGCGAACCGCCTCTTGCACGGCACCGGAACTGTTTACGTCGAATGTACGTGCTGCGTGCACTTCACGGGGGATTCGGACATTCACCATGTTTTGAGGAAGTATTTCCATATCGGAAGCAAGCGTTGACATGGGCTTTCTGCGCTCCAGCATAATGGACAGCACTTCCAGTGCTGCAATGATGCCGTCACCTGTTGTGGTTTTGTCGAGACAGATAATATGCCCCGATGATTCACCTCCCAGCTCCCAACCTTTTTCATCCAGCGCACTCATGACATAGCGATCACCAACAGCAGCACGGTAAAAAGGTATGGCTTCGCGCTGGAAGGCCTGTTCCAGGCCATAGTTACTCATCAATGTACCGACAACCCCGCCATTAAGGATACCGGCAGCCTTCCTGAACATGGCGATGATAAACAGCAGTTCATCACCATCAACCAGTTGCCCGTTTTCATCAACTATCAGCACCCGGTCAGCATCACCGTCAAGAGCAACGCCGACATCAGCGCGATACTGTTTTACCGCTTCCTGAAGCGCCTCGGGATGGGTAGATCCGCAAGCCTTGTTGATATTGAATCCGTCAGGCTTGTTGCCAATAACAATGACATCGGCACCTAACTCGTTAAATACATACGGGGCTACCTGATAGGCTGCACCATTGGCGCAATCCAGTACGATTCGCAGCCCGGCCAGGCTGGCCCGGCCCGGGAAGGTGCTCTTGCAGAACTCGACGTAGCGTCCGGTTGCATCGGGATAGCGCTTGGCATTACCCAGTTGCTGTGACGGCACCGTCTCCATGGGCTGATCCATCATTGCTTCTATCTGCAATTCGACATCGTCCGGCAACTTTGTGCCCTGGCCCGAAAAAAACTTGATACCGTTGTCTTCATAGGGATTGTGCGACGCACTGATAACGACGCCGGCGGTTGCGCGCGCCGTACGCGTCAGGTAAGCGATGCCGGGGGTTGGCATCGGGCCAAGCAGGCGCACATCAACGCCAGCAGCGGAAAATCCTGATTCCAGTGCTGATTCCAGCAGGTAGCCGGATATGCGCGTGTCCTTGCCAATAAGCACCTTGCCGCGCCCTTCTACATGCTGCGACAACACCTTGCCCGCCGCCCAACCGAGCTTGAGTACGCGCTCAGGTGTAATCGGCTCATGCCCGACCTGGCCGCGCATGCCATCGGTGCCAAAATATTTTCTTGCCATTTCTCCTCCCGGGTACAGACGATGCGCGGCGCTGACACAGCGCATGCAATTGTTCTCTATTATAGCGCCAGCTAAAGCGCTGTCACTTCACCTGACTGCACGGCCTCCCACATCCGCACAGCCTGGACAGTTTCGGCAACATCATGCACCCTCACGAATCTCGCGCCATGCTGGACAGCGATTAATGCCAACGCCACGCTGGCATGAGCACGACTGTCAACTGGCAGGTTCAGCAACTTTCCGATAAGTGACTTTCTTGACAGGCCCGCCAGCACGGGAAAGCCCAGCCCGGTCAATTCTTCCAGTTCGTGAAGCAGCGACAGGTTATGCGCCACGGTTTTGCCAAAACCAAAACCTGGGTCAATAATAATCTGGTCATGGTTCAGTCCGGCAATCTCGCACTGGGCAATTCGGTCGTTCAGAAAATCCCGCACTTCGACAACCACATCCTCGTAGTGTGGCTCTGCCTGCATGGTACGCGGATCGCCCTGCATGTGCATAAGACAAACCGGCACACTGGCACTTACGGCTGCATCCATGGCGCCAGGTAACTGCAAGGCACACACGTCATTTATCATGGCCGCGCCTGCCTTTACTGCTTCGGTCATGACCACTGCCTTGGTCGTGTCCACAGAAACGGGAATGTCGAGTTCACGGGTCAGGCGCTCAATGACCGGAATCACGCGATCCAGTTCTTCTGCTTCTGATACCTGCCGTGCTCCAGGACGGGTTGATTCACCACCAACATCGATAATATTGGCGCCCTGTTCCCGCATGAGCAGGGCCTGGCCAATACTGGCCTCAATGGTATTGAACCTGCCGCCATCAGAAAATGAATCGGGAGTACTGTTCAGAATACCCATAACGGCAACGCGCCCGGAACCGGGCGCGATACCTGCTTTTGTCAAGAGCTGTTCAATGTTCAATGTTCACCTGCCGGATTGTCCAGGTCTGGCTTGATTTTGCCTTCAACCGGCGATCCACCTTTGGGCGTGTTTGAATCAGAACCGGAATCGCTCCCGGTTGCCTCGGGCGGTCGCGGATCGCGACCTTCCATAATGTCATTTATCTGGTTGGCATCAATCGTTTCCCATTCCAGCAGCGCCTTGGTCATCGCCTCGACCTTGTCGCGATTGGCTTCAATAACCTTGCGCGCACGATCATACTGTTCATCGATAATGCGGCGAATTTCCCGGTCCACCAGTTCTGCCGTGGAATTGGCCAGGTTCTTGTGCGTGGTGACGTCACGACCCAGGAACACTTCTGATTCATTGTCACCATATACCTGCGGACCCAGGGCGTCACTCATGCCCCAGCGCATGACCATCTTGCGCGCCATGTCTGTAGCGCGCTCAAAGTCATTGGATGCACCGGTAGTCATCTGGTTCATGAATACTTCTTCAGCAATACGGCCACCCATCAGCACGGCGATGGTGGAAAACAGGGTTTCGCGATCGTGGCTGTAACGATCTTCTTCCGGCAACTGCATAGTCACGCCCAGTGCGCGTCCGCGCGGAATAATGGTGACCTTGTGAACCGGATCGGTATTGGGCAGCATGCGCGCGACAATGGCATGACCGGATTCGTGGTAGGCCGTGTTCATGCGTTCCCTTTCAGGCATAACGATAGAACGGCGCTCGGCACCCATGATGACCTTGTCCTTGGCTTTTTCAAAGTCATCCATATCCACCAGGCGCTTGTTGGCACGGGCAGCAAACAAGGCAGCCTCGTTAACGAGGTTAGCCAGGTCGGCACCGGAGAATCCGGGTGTGCCTCGGGCAATGATGGATGCATCCACATCATCAGCCATGGGCACCTTGCGCATGTGTACCTTCAGGATATGCTCGCGGCCACGAATATCCGGCAACGGCACGTACACTTGCCGGTCAAAACGACCGGGACGCAGCAATGCCGGGTCGAGTACATCGGGGCGGTTGGTAGCGGCTATGACAATCACGCCTTCGGTGCCTTCAAATCCGTCCATTTCCACCAGCAGCTGGTTCAGGGTTTGCTCACGCTCATCATGTCCGCCGCCGAGACCGGCGCCGCGTTGGCGACCGACAGCATCAATTTCGTCGATAAAGATAATGCACGGCGCATGCTTCTTGGCCTGCTCAAACATGTCGCGCACACGTGAAGCACCAACACCAACAAACATTTCGACAAAGTCCGAACCTGAAATAGTGAAAAACGGCACCTTGGCTTCACCGGCGATAGCCTTGGCCAACAGGGTCTTGCCGGTACCGGGATTACCGGTCATCAATACACCCTTGGGAATATGACCGCCCAGACGCTGAAAGCGCGAAGGATCGCGCAGGAAGTCGACAAGCTCACCCACTTCTTCCTTGGCTTCTTCAACACCGGCTACATCATCAAAGGTAATCTTGTTCTGCTCCTCGGTGAGCATGCGCGCCTTGGACTTGCCAAAACTCATGGCGCCACGACCGCCGCCACCGCCCTGCATCTGGCGCATGAAGAAAATCCACACACCGAGCAACAGCAATAACGGGAACCAGTTAATAAGAATCTGTAACAGTACTGACGGCTCTTCCGGTGGCTCGGCCTTGATCACCACGCGGTTGTCCATGAGGTCGCCGATAAGTGCACGGTTGTCAGTTTCCGGGCTGTAGGTTTTGAAATGCTCGCCGTTGCGGGTAACACCTTCGATACCGCGGCCCTGAATATTGACGCTTTCAATCTGGCCTTGCTTGATCTTGCCCAGGAAAGTGGAATATTCCATGGGTGGACGTGCCTGGCTGTGACGGCCAAAGTTATTAAAGACCGACATCAGTACGACCGCGATCACCAGCCACAACAACAGGTTTTTGGTCATATTATTCAAAAGCCACCTCACTATACGACTTTGCTTGTCTGCTCATTACCGGCCGAACGAGATGCCGACCATTGTATCCATGCTTGATTGCGCCTGTAAGCTGGCGGATTTGCAACCAGTATAACTGCCGCGGCCCGTCAAATCCCCACGCAAACTGCAAAACTTTATTAATCCTGCCTATTCCGCACCGCGAAAATCCCTGCCCAGCAGATAAATCTCCCGGCTCTGGGGCCTGGACGCCTTGGGCTTGCGCGAAATCACTGTCTTGAATCGCCTCATCATCTCCTGGCGCAATTCCGGGAAACCCTCACCCTGGAATGTCTTGGTCAGGAACTGACCACCGGGCCTCAATACCCTGTCAGCAAAATCCAGGGCCAATTCAGCCAAGTATACCGACCGCGCCTGGTCCGATGGTGCAATACCCGTAATATTGGGGGCCATATCCGAAATTACAAGGTCTACAGGCTGTCCTGCCAAGGCGACCAGCAACTGCTTCAGCACAGCGTCTTCGGTGAAATCGCCCTGGATGAAATGCACGCCTGCCACCGGGTCCATGGGTAAAATATCCATAGCCAGCAGGCTATCCTCCGCGGCCAACTTTTCTCTTGCGTACTGGGACCAGCCCCCCGGGGCAGCACCCAGCTCAACAACATTTAGCCCCGGTTTCAATAACTTATCGCGCTCATCAATCTCCTTGAGCTTGTACACGGCGCGCGAGCGATAGCCCTCCCGGCGTGACAGCTGCACGTATTCGTCGTTGACGTGCTGCTTCAGCCAGGCCTTGGTTTTTTTGCGTCGATTTTGCTGCTGCTTGTTTCCCATGGCGCCGATTCTAGCTTGTCTGGAGAAAAAAATACGGGCATGATCGCTGCCCCTTCAGATCGAGCGGTTTTCCATGGCACTCACCGGCAAACAGAAAAACCACCTTCGCGGACTGGCACACAGCCTCAAGCCCGTGGTCACGATCGGTGCCAACGGTATCACCGATGCCGTCATCGCCGAACTGGATTTGTCCCTAAATGTGCACGAATTACTCAAACTCAAGCTGCCGGCAGTGGAAAAGGAAGACAAGAACGCCGCGATCGAGGAATTGTGCCGACGCACCAGTGCCGAGGCCGTTCAGAGTATTGGTCGCGTGGTAGTGTTGTTCCGGGCCAACGAGGAATCGAAGATCACGCTGCCCAGGTAGCAAAAACACTAATTGGCAACCGGGTTTCGTGTCTGGATGATATGACACCACCGCCCGGAACCTCTGACTATCCGGGTTGCTGTATCCAGACCAGGTCAGCATGTGGCGATATGGTTCAAATGGCCTGGATTTGCTATCCGCTTATCTCAGTTGCGCGCATTCATCGCCCGCGGGCCCGGGCAATTGTACAATCCTCTTTGCGACTTTTTATGGCAATCGCCGTCCAATGGTTGCCCCAACCCTGGAAATAATTTCAGGAACAATTTCACATCGTCGGCCAGCTTTTGTGAATCCTCAACCCCCAGCAATACCCGGCTTTGCCAACTGACGTCCGCCGCACCTGGATTGCTGCACTGCAAATGCAACAGCAGCTTGTTTCTTGGAATTCTGCGGCCAGGCGCACCCAGACCAACCATCTGGCCATTAGCCGCTAACGCAATCACAGCGACAGCGGCAATCACGCCTTTTGCAACTGAGTGCTCGGTTTCTTTTGCTATCAACGCCTCCGAATGGCGTGAATATCTGGCATTCACCAGGCAAACGGTATCGGCCTTGTAATACCGGGCTACCGCGTCAATTTTGTCCATATCCGGATTATACTGCAGCGCATATGCCTGCCTTGTTAGACCGCAGGTAATCCCCTTGTGCTTGTTGTTCTTGCCCGATACAGGCAAAAAATCACTGATGCCATCATCGAACTCCAGCGCCAGTGTCGTTGTAGTATTCCTTATGGCTTTGTCCGTTGATTTGTCCGACAGGTACTGCAATTCATCCTGCCCTGTCGGTCGCAGTGTTTCTGAAACCAGCCTTTCGCTGGTTACCAAGCCGCCATTTCTGCGGTACATGTCTACCGACCAGTACTGATCGGCAAGCGGATATCTCCAGTTGCCAGTGAATCCGGAGAGCGTTGCAGTTACTGTATAGCCTTTCTCGACGAGCGCTTCTTGTATGGATTTCGAAATCAGCTCAATATAACTTGCGGAAGTGTCGGGATCTAACGGTATTTTCAATGGTTCTGCATTTACATCAATTACCTTGGACGTACCAACCAAGACTATCTTATTCATCGGGTTTTCACGCCACATTGACTCGGTTGACCGAATCGCCCATCTGCCGCCCATACTGCTGCATGAAACAAGAAAAGACAGGGTAAGCATGCAAAGCAATAAACGAGATATTTTCACTTTTATCCTCCATAGAGTTCCTGCTAGCAACAGCAGAAAAACGGCCGCCCATATGATTACTGCCCGTTGTGCAACTGAAACGGAAGACTAAAAGAAGCGGGTTACAACCTGAATAGAGTTATTTGATCTTGGCTACAAGCACAAGCCCGAGAACACTATTTAATAAAAACAGGCTGCTGGATATGCCGTGCAGCATGGAGAAGCGGCTGTGAGCACCGACTGCAATCAAGGACTGGGCGATGGGATCGGCCTTGAGGGCGACCATCATTGGTGTCAGGACGAATTCACCAACAAGGGTTAACAGGAGCATGACCAGGATAATGCGAATGTGAGTTAGCCTGAACACGTCCTTGCCGTATTGGACAACAGCCATAGCTGTTATCAGCAATACGGTCACAATACCGATATAACTTGTGATATGGAAAAGTTGACCGGCGATATTGCCGGCCAGCAGGCGATCATCAAGGGATTTAAACAAGACCGGGGCGACGATGAACCCGGTCACCCACATGCCACCTATCCACAATGTCAGCAGTGCTCGCTCAACCCTTTCCGGCCAGGCGGTGGATTGCAGGCTGCTCATGGAATCAGTTATAACGGACTTCGACGATTTCGTAGGTCTTGATGCCGGCAGGAACCTTGACTTCAACGACCTCACCTTCTTCCTTGCCGATAATTCCGCGGGCAATGGGGGAAGTAACGGAAATCATGCCACCGCTGATGTCGGCCTCGTCTTCGCCAACAATCTGGTAAGTAACTTCGTCACCGGTTTCCTCATCGGCCAACACGACAGTAGCACCAAAGACCACCCGTCCTTCCGCATTGAGCTTTGTCGGATCGATTACCTGGGCCAATGACAGCTTGGCTTCAATCTCCTTGATGCGACCCTCGGCAAAGCTCTGTTGTTCACGGGCAGCGTGATACTCGGCATTTTCCGACAGGTCGCCATGGGCACGAGCCTCGGCAATAGCAGCAATTATGCGCGGGCGCTCGACCTTTTTCAGGTTCTCCAGCTCCGCCTTCAGCTTCTCGGCACCTTTGACGGTCATTGGCACCTTGTCCATCAGGCAATCTCCTCGTGCAAATCCTGCAGTCGATAAATGCTGACAGCACTCCCCTCATCCTCTTTCAGTGCTTCAAGCGCGGCCCTGGCTGCTGCCAGTGTTGTATAGTGCGTGACTTTCTGGCGCAGGGCAACACGACGGATGTCCGAGGCATCCTCGACGCTCTGCTTGTCCGATATGGTATTAATGATAATACTCACGTCGCCATTCATGATCATGTCGGCAATATGCGGGCGGCCTTCCGATACCTTGTTTACTGCGCGCGCCTTTACGCCTTCCTTCTCAAACACAGCGGCAGTACCGCGTGTTGCCAGTATTTCGAATCCCATGTCGGCAAAATCCCGGGCCAGTTTCGCTGCCGGCTTCTGATCCGAATCGCGAACACTGATAAACATGCGCCCGGACTTGGGAATGGCGTCACCAGCAGCGATTTGCGATTTCAGAAACGCCTCGCCGAATGTACGGCCAACACCCATGACCTCGCCGGTAGACTTCATTTCCGGGCTGAGCATGGAGTCCACGCCCGGGAACTTGACGAACGGGAATACCGCTTCCTTGACGGAATAGTATTCCGGGATGATTTCGCGGGTTACACCCTGCTCCTTAAGCGTCTTGCCAACCATGCAGCGGGCGGCAACACGCGCCAGCGGCCGGCCTGTGGCCTTGGATACATAAGGCACGGTACGCGAGGCACGCGGGTTGACCTCGAGCACGTAAATATCGTTATCCTTGATGGCGAACTGGATGTTCATCAGCCCCTTTACCTTGAGCCCGTGTGCCAGCTGCACCGCCTGTTCACGCAGTTGCTTCTGCAGCTTCCTTGACAGGCTGTAAGGCGGTAATGAACACGCCGAGTCGCCGGAATGCACACCGGCTTCCTCGATATGCTCCATGATGCCGCCGATTACCACGTCGGTGCCATCGCAAATGGCATCAACATCCACTTCGATGGCGTCATTCAGGAACTTGTCCAGCAACACCGGTGTATCTTCGGATACTTTCACTGCCACACGCATGTAGGTTTCCAGGTCGCCCTGGTTGTGCACGATCTCCATAGCGCGGCCACCGAGCACATACGATGGACGCACGACCAGCGGGTAACCGATCTTTTCGGCTTTCTTGACCGCTGACTTCACGTCCTTGGCAATATCATTGGGCGGCTGCAGCATTTTGAGCTTTTTCAGCAGTCGCTGGAAACGTTCACGATCCTCGGCAAGGTCAATGGAGTCCGGGCTGGTACCGATAATGTTGGCACCCGCCTCTTCGAGACCATGAGACAGTTTCAGCGGTGTTTGTCCACCGTACTGAACAATAATGCCCTTGGGATTCTCTATACGTATGATTTCAAGCACGTCTTCAAGAGTCAGCGGCTCAAAGTACAGGCGATCCGAGGTATCGTAATCTGTCGATACGGTTTCCGGGTTACAGTTAACCATGATGGTTTCATAACCATCTTCACGCATGGTCAGTGCTGCATGCACGCAGCAATAGTCAAACTCGATACCCTGGCCAATACGGTTGGGACCACCACCCAGCACCATGATCTTTTCACGTGTTGACGGGTTGGCTTCACACTCTTCTTCATAAGTGGAGTACATGTAAGCGGTGGCCGAAGCAAACTCGGCAGCACAGGAGTCCACACGCTTGTATACCGGATGCACATCCAGCTCGTAACGCTGCTTGCGGAACTTCGCCTCACGAATACCCAGCAGGTCAGCAATACGACGATCACTGAAGCCCTTGCGTTTCCACTCGTATACTTTCTTTTTGCTCAGCTTCTTGCCGGCAGACTTGATAATCTGTTTCTCGGTTTCGATGATGTCGGCAATCTGTGCCAGGAACCACGGATCAATGCGCGTCAGATCGTGGATCTCTTCGAAGCTCATGCCAAAACGGAAAGCGTCACCTACATAGAACAGGCGCTCCGCTGTCGGCCTGGGCAGTTCATTCTTCAGTCGATCACGCGCTTCATCCTTGCCCATACCCGGATCAAGCATGGATTCAAAACCGTAAACACCAATCTCAAGGCTGCGCAGCGCCTTTTGCAGGGATTCCTGCTGGGTGCGACCAATGGCCATGGCTTCGCCCACTGACTTCATTTGCGTGGTCAGGGTCGGGTCAGCCTTGGGGAATTTCTCAAAAGTGAAACGCGGTATCTTGGTTACCACGTAATCAATACTCGGCTCGAACGATGCCGGGGTCACGCCACCGGTAATATCGTTATCCAGTTCATCGAGCGTATAGCCAACAGCCAGCTTGGCTGCCACCTTGGCAATGGGGAATCCTGTTGCCTTGGATGCCAGCGCCGAAGAGCGCGATACACGCGGGTTCATTTCAATAATGATCATGCGACCGTTGTCAGGATCAACGGCAAACTGCACGTTGGAACCACCGGTATCTACACCGATCTCGCGCAACACGGCGAGACTGGCATCACGCATGATCTGGTATTCCTTGTCAGTCAGGGTTTGCGCCGGCGCCACGGTAATGGAGTCACCGGTATGCACACCCATGGGATCAAGATTTTCAATGGAACAGATGATGATGCAGTTATCATTGCGATCACGCACCACTTCCATTTCGTATTCTTTCCAGCCAATGATGGATTCTTCAATCAGCAGCTCGCGTGTCGGTGAGGCATCCAGGCCGCGCTCGCAAATGGCGATGAATTCTTCCTTGTTATAGGCAACACCGCCGCCACTGCCGCCCATGGTGAACGACGGACGGATGATGACCGGGAAACCGATACTCGCCTGCACCTGGTGTGCTTCTTCCATGCTGTGGGCAATAGCACCGCGCACGCACTCAAGGCCGATCTTCTGCATCGCCTTGCGAAACAATTCACGGTCTTCCGCCTTGTCGATGGCCTCCTTGGTGGCGCCGATCATTTCAACGCCATGTTTTTTCAGTACGCCATGACGCTCAAGATCCAGGGCACAGTTCAACGCTGTCTGGCCGCCCATGGTGGGCAGAATAACGTCGGGCTTTTCCTTCTCTATGATCTTTTCAACAGTCTTCCAGTGTATCGGCTCGATGTAGGTTGCGTCGGCCATGCCGGGATCGGTCATGATGGTAGCCGGGTTGGAATTCACCAGGACAACGCGGTAGCCCTCTTCCCTTAATGCCTTGCACGCCTGGGCGCCGGAGTAGTCGAACTCGCAGGCCTGACCAATTACGATCGGGCCCGCGCCTATAATAAGTATGCTGTTTATGTCGGTACGTTTTGGCATGGCGTCTTACTTCGCCTCCTGCATGGAAGCGATAAACTGGTCAAATAACGGTGCTACATCGTGCGGCCCCGGACTGGCCTCCGGGTGTCCCTGGAATGAAAACGCCGGACAATCCGTGCGGCGAATTCCCTGGATGGTTTGATCAAACAGCGAACGGTGTGTGACTTCCAGGTTACCGGGCAATGAGTCTTCGTTGACGGCAAAGCCGTGGTTCTGACTGGTAATCATGACCTGTTTTGTTTCAAGGTCCTGCACCGGGTGATTGGCGCCGTGATGACCAAACTTCATTTTCATGGTTTGCGCGCCGGATGCCAGTGCCAGCAACTGGTGGCCCAGGCAAATTCCGAATACCGGCAGCTTCTTCTCCAGCACCTTGCCGATGGCTTCGATGGCGTAATCGCACGGCTCCGGGTCGCCCGGACCATTGGACAGGAACACGCCATCAGGCTTCATGGCCAGCACTTCTTCTGCCGGTGTTTTGGCAGGTACCACGGTCAGCTTGCAGCCCCGATCAGCCAGCATGCGCAAAATATTGTGCTTTACGCCAAAATCATAGGCGACCACGTGAAAGCGTGCATCGGTTAGCGGCTTGTATCCCTTATCCAGGGACCAACTGCTTTCGTTCCAGTCGTACTGTTTTCTCGTGGTCACGGTTTTGGCGAGATCCATTCCGGCCAGCCCGGCAAACGCCTGGGCAGCGGCAACCGCGTCCTTCTTGTTGATTCGCTGGCCTTTTTCCACTGCAACAATGCAACCTCGCTGCGCACCCTTTTCACGCAGGATACGGGTAAGACGGCGGGTATCAATGCCGGCAATGGCCACGACTTTGTGCTTTTCCAGGAACTCAGGCAGGGTTTGCTGCGCGCGCCAGTTGCTCATCAACAACGGCAAATCACGGATTACCAGGCCGGCAGCATGAGCTTTTTTGGATTCCATGTCTTCGCTGGTGGTACCAACGTTGCCGATATGCGGATAAGTCAGGGTAACGATCTGGCGAGCATAGGATGGGTCGGAAAGGATTTCCTGGTAACCCGTAAGCGCTGTATTGAACACCACTTCACCCACTGTCTGACCGGAAACACCGATAGAAATTCCTTCGAAAAGCGAACCATCTTCCAGTGCGAGCAAGGCGGGCTGTGGCAAGCGGGACCCCCAAATAAATCAAGTAAAACAGACACATAAAAACGGGAGAGTCGGAACTGCTCTCCCGTTTTTAACGAATTCGAATGCCGGATGATCCGGATCAGGCTGGACGCGGATGTTACGTCAGCAACCCGATAAAATCAACGCAAACCCAGAACATCCTGCATATCAAACACACCGGAAGATTTATCACTTAGCCAACGTGCCGCACGCACGGCGCCGCCGGCAAAGGTCATGCGACTGGTGGCACGATGAGTGATTTCCACGCGCTCACCGGTACCGGCATACATGACCGTATGCTCCCCGACGATATCCCCGGCACGGACGGTGGCAAACCCGATGGTTCTGCGCTCGCGCTCGCCGGTAATACCCTCGCGGCCGTAGATAGCGTCAGTCTTGAGATCGCGGCCCAGGGCGTCGGCAATGACTTCGCCCAGGCGCAGCGCCGTACCCGATGGTGCATCGACCTTATGCCGATGATGTGCCTCGACAATCTCGATATCAACATCATCTCCCAGCACCCGGGCTGCAATCTGGGCCAGCTTGAAGCTCAAATTCACGCCCACGCTCATATTCGGCGCAAACACAATGGCCATATCCTTGCCGGCATCGGCAATAGCCTGTTTTCCCGCATCATCAAAGCCGGTGGTGCCGATGACCATTTTCTTGCCGTGCTGGCGACACAAGGCCAGGTTGGCCAAGGTGGCTTCGGGGCGAGTGAAATCGATAAGCACATCAAAATCAGCCGGGTCCAGCTGCTCGCGAATGAGCACACCGGTTGCGCCCAGACCGGTATTGATCCCGGCATCCACGCCCAAAGCCGGGCTGCTGGCATGCTCGTTGGCTGCACCCAGGGTAACGCCATCGGCTTCCTGCACGGCCTGCACCAACGATTTGCCCATTCGGCCTGCCGCGCCGGTAATTGCAATGCGTGTCATCTAGTTTTTGCCTCGCTTGTCGAATACCTCTATATATGGTCGGAGAGTAGCGCATCTGCCCGAGTGTGGCCAAGAGAGCTGCACGAAATAGCAATACTGGCTCAGCTGTTCCAAACCCGGATACCATTGCGCCATTACTGCATTACCAACAAGGAGCTCACCATGCTGTTTGCTGATTACTGGCCCGCCATTGAAACCCTGCTGTGGGCACTGGCCGCCGGTTCTATTATTGGCCTGGAACGCAGTATTAATGGTCGCCCGGCAGGTTTTCGCACGCATTCACTGGTGTGCGTATCATCATCCTTGTTGATGCTGTTGACGGTTTACCAGGTCAAACTTCTGCCCGACCTGCCCATAGAGGCGGTTCGCATCGACCCGACGCGTATGGCCCAGGGCATCATGACGGGCATTGGTTTTCTTGGCGCCGGCGTCATCATGAAAGAAGGCCTGTCTGTCCGTGGACTGACCACCGCGGCATCCATTTGGATCACTGCTTCAATCGGTATCCTGATAGGAATTGGTTTCATGGAGGCGGCATTCGCCGCGACAGTCATTACCATGGGCACACTGTCCATTTTCAGGTTTCTCGAAGATATGTTGCCAACCCTGAGTTATGCGCGATTGCACGTGCGCACCCTGGCCGCCAATGCCATCTCCGAAGATGACCTGTGCAAAGTGATTACCGAGCATGATGCCAAGGCTCATAATGTCAGTTATCACCTTCAGGAACAGGGAAAATGGATTGAATACCGCATGACTCTGCACACGCGCCATAATGCCAATTACCAGAAGCTTGCCCGGGCGCTGACCATGCAGGAGAAAGTAGCAGAATTCATGCTGAATCCTGCCGGTGGCTGACCCGCTAGTCGGAATGGCGGCGGGTAATTATATTGCCCAAGGATGCGGCCACCAGGATGGGCGCAACGATAATCAATACTGTGCTGATGTAGCCCAACTTCCATGAAACAAGTACGGCGGCGACCTGGGAAGCCGCCCAGATTGCGAGGTAGGTGAAAATAACGTGTTTTTCGGTCATACCGGTTATCGCCTCGTGTAACACAATGATTGCCTGATTGAGGCTTTTTGACTTTAATATGTCAATCGAAACCTGACAATTGCGGGGTTCAGATCATGATTACGTCCGGCTACCACTCAACCCGGCTACCATTGCCACGCCCCTCCAGGCTCATGCTGCCGGTTTTTATCCTGACTTCACTGCTGGTGCAATCTTGTGTCTCGGGCGGAACCGTTCGCGCCACGCCAGACTTTGCCGGAGGCCGGTATCCCGTTTCAAGCATTGCGGTACTCAAACCGGAGGGTGACATCAGGTATATCAGTCGAGGCGGCCTGCCTCGCAATACCGGCATATTCAGCCTGCGCATATCGGAGATGGCGTCTTCGGTATTGGTGAAAGAACTGAACAAGAAGGGTTACTCGGCATCTCGGCCGGGAGAACACCAGGACAAGCGTATACAGGAAAAACAGCTTTCCGGTGGTATCTCCGCCGCCTGGCACCTTGTATCCGGCACCTTGTACGACCGACTCTACCAGCCAAAGGAAAGGGCTCTTAATATCGACGCAACGATTCCGGCCGAGGCCCTGCAATCACCATTACTCAAGGACAGTGACATGGTTTTGTATATCAGTTACTCCGGTGCCAGCTATGCGGGCGAATGGGACAACGCCACCCTGTCGGGCGGCACCATTATCGGAACCGGTAATGTCATAACGCCGACCGGTTCACGTCATAGCGTGCAGACACTGGCGGTATTGATCAACAGCAAGACCGGGGCCGTACTCTGGGCAAACCAGGCTGACAAGGACATGCACTTTGGTAACGATAATGATTTTATTGCTGCCATTGTCGAAGTACTGGATGATTTGCCCGCACGCGGACAACCGATTGCACCGTGAGGCATCAGCGCCGACGCGGCAACAGCAATATGATCGGGATCACCAGTGGCCCAAACATCAAGCCTGCCACGCCCCAAGGTACCGATTGCCTGCCGCGTGCAGCAGCAAGGCGGTGACAAACAACTCCACTGATAATGCACAGCACGGAAATGAGCAGAGCAGCGATCATGGCAATTCCTTCAAAACCGGTGCTCGTTAATGATGACGCCCGGTATAGCTATCTGATTCCACGGCGCCGTCGCGCAGGGTAATAATGCGCTCGGCACGAGCCATCACCCTTGTATCATGCGTTGAAAACAGGAACGTGGTTTTTTCTTCATGCGACAAGTCGTGCATGATTTCCAGTAACGCCGTCGCATTCTCAGAGTCCAGGTTGGCTGTTGGCTCATCAGCAAGCACGATACGCGGACCGGCTGCCAATGCCCTGGCGACGGCAACGCGTTGTTGTTGACCTCCACTCAAGGCGCCCGGGCGACGGTGCATCATGTCTTTAAGGCCAACCACTTCCAGGTAGTGCCGGGCGCGCTCCCGTCGCTCATGAGCATGACGACCCTGCAACACCATGACCAGTTCCACGTTCTCCAGTGCACTCAGCACCGGAACCAGATTGTAAGCCTGGAATATAAACCCCACTTCCATCAACCGGAAATGCGCCTGCTGTTTTTCGGTCATCGCGGTGATATCGGTTCCATTCAGAAACACGCCACCACTCGAAGGCGCATCAAGCCCACCAATAATATTCAGCAATGTCGTCTTGCCTGAACCTGACGGACCCACCAGTGCAGCGAACTCGCTTTCCTTCAGTGACAGGTTGACCTCACGAAGCGCGCTCACCTCCACTTCGCCCTGGATATAGGTTTTGTTGATCTGTTTGACCTCCAGCAATGCCATAACCGGTTTCCTCATGTTTCAGGTACGCAAGGCTTCGATAGGTGTCACACGCGCCGCCTTGATAGCGGGATAGATACCCGATGCCAGTGTCGCCATGAAAATAATAGACGTCAGCTGGACCACCCGGGTCATCGACAGCTCCGAACGAACAACCGGGTCCATTACCGTGCCCATCACTTCAGTACCCTCGGGTACCAGTGCAGAAAAGTCGATACCATAAAAGGCCAGGTATAGATGGAAGCTGCCGCCGAGTATCCAGCCCACCGCGACTGCGAGAAAGCTCAATAGCAAGGATTCGCAAAATACCAGGGCAAGAAGATAATCCCGGCTCAGACCCAGGGCACGCAACAATCCAAACTCCCGTGTACGCTCCAGCACGCTCATTAGCACCGTATTAAGAATGCCAATAACAACAACAAACAGGATCAGAAAAAACATGACGTAACTGAAGCCATCATCGATGGCGATGAACTGCAATAACTCCGGCATCATTTCCGGCCAGCCCAGTACGGCAATACCGGGCTCTTTTACCTGTTTCCCGATCGCGGGCAGCCAGGTTTCAAGCTGATCGGCATCATCAAGATACAAGGCTACGCGGGTTACCGGTGCCAGTTCGGCGTTGCCTCCTTCTGCTATCAGGAAGTGACGGGCGAACTCCATACCGCTAACTATATAATAACTGTCAAGTGCATCAATGCCGGTGTTGAATATGCCTCGCACCAGCGCCAGTCTTGCTTCCGGATCACCCCCGCGCTTGCCAATCATAATCACGAGTTTTCGTCCCGTTTCAAGCTTTAGTTTGCGCGCCATGTTGCTGCCGACCACCACACCTCGCGCATCGGTGCTTTCAATCCAGTTGCCGGTAACAAGCTTTCCCCGAAACTGGCCGACGCGCGGATCCGCTTCAGGATCAATGCCCTCCAGTATTGCGCCCACTGAATTACTGGCAGTATTGGCGAGTACCTGCAAGGCGATACGGGGCGCGATCCTGCCCTCAAACTGCAATGTTGACAGTGATTGCGCCAGCTTGTTGCCATCGCCGATAAAGCGGTAATTGGCCGGAGAATCGCGGTAGTCTTGTGGCTGTATGGTGATATGGCCTTCACCCATCCGAATGCCATTACGCACCATCGAATTATGCGATCCGTCCTGCAGACCGATACTGGCTACCGCGAGGCTGAAGCCAAGCGCAACAGAGCTTAGCGTGATAAAGGTACGACGCCGGTGACGCCACAAGTTGCGCCAGGCAAGCAATACCAGGGTAATCCAGCGATTCCTGAATTCAAAAATATTCATCGTATCGCCTCGGCCGGCTTCATGCGCACGGTTCGCCACGAAGGAATCAGAGACGCCAACATGGCAACAACAACCATGATGACAATACCGACAACAACACTTTCGCCGGTCAAGTAACCTTTCCAGACCGGATCCCATATTACACCGGCCCAGTCCATGCCATCAGGCAACCATGGTGTCAGATCAATTCCGGTCACCTCCAGGTAGTGAGACGAGGATGCACCAAGCGCTACACCAACTACCATGGCGACCAAGGACAGGAAAAATGACTCGAGCATCACCATGGTCAGCAACCGGTAGCGGCTCATGCCGATCGCAAGCAATATACCAAACTCATGTGTACGCTCGTGCACAGCCATGAGCATGGTATTCATCATACCGAGCGCCGCCAGTCCCACCAGAATACCGCCAATGATATAAATCACCGTACCACTCATCTCCAGCATGTCCGATACCGCCGGGACAAGTTGTCGCCAGTTGCGCAGCACCAGCTTGCCACCGTACTCCGGCATCGAATGCTGAGAGCGAAACCCGGCCAAGGCATCGGACAGGTGCTGTCCAAATAATGATAGCTGTTCGAGATCATCCGTGTTCACGGCAATTTCATGCATGCCGGTCTCGATAAACATGAGCTCGCGAAATGCATCAATAGACATCAAGACACCCGCACGATCAAAACCGGCCTCGATAGGTTTAAGTATGCCACCAACGCGATAAATGCCATTGCCTATGCCGCCATCGGCGGCCTGGGTGATAATGACCACTTCATCGCCAGCTGCGATGCGCAGACTTCGAGCGAGTTGCGTGCCAACAAGTACGTGATATACCGTCACCTCGCCCTGCTGTGTTGAAGTCTTGCCAAGATTCATTTCGCCACTGCGAATATGTTCAAGCATACTCGTGACACGGGCTTCGCGCTCCGGATCGATAGCCTTCAACATTACGCCGACAGATTGATCACCCGCAGCAGCAAGACCGGCGGCGTACAGTCGAGGCGCTACCCTGACCCTGGGCACGGTATCCAGCACTGCCAGCAATTCCTGAGGCAACAAAGCATACAGGTCCTGGTCATCGGCATAGGCCTGCCGATGAATCTGGAAATGACTGGTGGAAATCTGGGTGGCCGAGTTGGCCATTTGTCGGTACATGCCCTCGACCAGGGTGGCATACACGATCATCAGTGCCAGACCGATACCGAGCGCGGAAATGGTGAGCACGCTGCGAATACGATTGCGCCAGAGGTTGCGCCAGGCGATATATACCAGCAATGGCGGGTGTGTTGACACGCTGACCCCCTGGCTTCATAGGTACGGATACGAATTATACTCCCGCAAAGTTTGACATTCCACCCGCCCTATCAATAAACAAACCGTTGATTTAAGGATGTTTTACAGTATTATGATTTTACGCATTGAAGTTCCTGGAGAAGGAAATAAAAATGAAAATACCAACATCCCGCCGAATCTATACCAGCCTTGTTTTTATCACTTTGCTTTTGTCTATGAGTGGTTGCGCAATGCAAACCGCTCTTCGCGCAAGAAGTGACTTTGCCTACGGAACGAGTCAGTTCAAAAAAGTCCTGGTTCTTGCACCGCAAGGGCAAATGAATCGATTGGATGATGAAGGCAATCTTGAGGTGCTTACCCCACGCACCGAGAAACTCAACCCCTTGTTGCACGATAAACTAAAAGAGGTATTGACTGAAAAGCATTACGCCGTGGTCAACAATTCATTGGCGCAAACTGACAACCCGGAGTGTGCCATTATCGAAGAAATCCGCTCCAGCTTTTCAGGCGCCCCGTTGGCCGAGCTATATGACACCAGGCTGGTCGATGTAGATACTGCGTATAACACAAATATTGTTCTTCTTAATGACGACACCCTGAATCAAAACGTAAATACAGCAGACGCCTATTTGTTCCTGGAGTACACCGGGATATCACTTTCCGCCAAGAAGTTTCTTTCGCGGGCGCTGTCGGACGTGTTGGTGTCAACCATGGCAAGCGTCGTAACCGGAGCCACTATTTGGGTTAGCTCCGGCAGGCCCCATAAAAACAACATTTATGGGTATGCCATTCTTGTGGATGCTAAAACCGGAGAACTACTCTGGGCGACCCTGTTCCATGACGGGGTTAGTACTGGCGGGGTCAAAAGCTATCGCAACAGCCTGGCACAACAACTGAACGAATTTCCGGATGCCGGAAAAGGTCTTTTTCCGTTCGATAAACGAAAACGGCCAAAGCAAAACAATGCCGCCCCGGCTGTCGCTTCCAAATAGTTTTTGGCAACACCGGATAGTTGCAGTTGCTTGACAGGATGAATTCCGGGGCCAGCATCCTGATGGAACTGAACGAGAATTCCGGAACAGATAGCGGCGGCAACTGCGCCGGAATCGCACCGACCATATCAATACCATGCCCCATGAACCTGATGCCTAGCGCTGCGAAACTGCCTGCTACCAGGCCGACCAGCAGGTTAGGAATCTTCGGCGCAAATTTCTTTACCGCTATGGCGACTGCCACGGTCACCATTGCCACGATAAACGCATAACCATTCATGTCCCCGGCCATATTCCAGAGGTCGACCCAGGTATGCAAAAATGACTCGCCCCTGGGGATCGGAACTGCAAACACGCTTTTCATTTGCGATGTCACGATAAGAATGGCGGCGCCGGCAGTAAACCCGATTACAACCGTATGCGAAACAAAGTTCACCAGCTTGCCCATGCGGGCAAAGCCGAATGCCATCTGGTACACACCTGCAAGAAATGTCAGCAACAAAGCCAGTGAAATGAACTCGGGAGTTCCGGGCACCGCATGGTGGCTTACTGCGGAAAATACAACAATGGAAATCGCTGTGGTCGGGCCGGATATCAAATGCATGGATGAACCAAACAGCGCAGCAATGATCGGCGTCACCATGGCCGTATACAACCCGTACTCGGGCGGCAACCCGGCAATCGTGGCGAAGGCCACGCCTTGCGGCAACACGATAACGGCTCCGGTAAACCCTGCCGCCATATCCGCTCTGAGGCTGTCACGATTAACCAGGCGAAACCACGAAAGAAACGGAAAAAGCGCCCTGATATTCATAGCGGCATGAGGTCCTTCACAAAAAACGGGAAAAATCAGAATTGAATCGCTAGCCTGAAGCAGCAAACGCTACGAGGAATATTAGCAGTCAGTAATATACCAGCATGGTGCTACCACTGCACGGGGTTTTTGGTGGGAAAATGCACGGAGCCAGGCATATTCCTGGCTTTGAAAAGATATAAAAATTCTAAAACTCAGCCCGCAATCGGAGACCACATCTCCAACACTATGCAGCCGCGCTTAATGCTATGGGATCACGCGAACCAGCGGCCAGGACAAACACGCGAATAGATTTCAGGAAAAATACAAAATAACAATCACGAGGCAGGCAATGACTGCGCCATATTGCAGCACCTTGTTGATACGGCTGCCCAGATCAGTTTTGTCTTTGCTGGCCTCGGTTGGATAAATTTTCACTTTCGCTCCCTTACTGTTATATCCGGCACAAGCCGGTACGCTGGTTGCCGTGGATGCTGTTGCACCACGCTCTTTGCGCTACCTGTTCGCGGCCTGACTGGATATCGCCAGACAAACAAAGGCCGGGCAGTGCCCGGCCATCATCATACAAAGAACTCTTTCACCTTGTCGACCCAGCTCTTCTCGCGCGGATTATGCTTGTCGCCACCTTCCTGAATACTCTGATTGAATGCTTCCAGCAATTCCTTCTGTTTTGAGGTCAGGTTTACAGGGGTCTCGACGCTGGCCTTGCAGTACAGGTCGCCAACATGACCGCTACGGACATTTTTCACGCCCTTGCCACGAAGCCGAAACATCTTCTCGCTCTGGGTGCCGGCCGGTATCTTGATATTGGCACGACCATCCAGCGTCGGCACTTCCATCTCACCACCTAATGTTGCTGTAGCAAAACTCATGGGCATTTCGCAATACAGGTTGTCGCCATCACGCTGGAATATGTCATGCGGCTTGATTCTCACCTGCACATACAAATCGCCGGCCGGTCCACCATTCTCTCCTGCCTCACCCTCACCGGAAAGGCGAATCTGGTCACCTTCATCAACACCCGCCGGAACTTTTACATTCAGCGTCTTGGTGTGTTTGACCCGACCCTGGCCATGGCAGGACTCGCACGGATCAGTAATGGTCTTGCCGTTGCCGTGACAGGTCGGACAGGTTTGCTGAACCGAGAAGAAACCCTGCTGCATGCGTACCTGGCCATGGCCTCCGCATGTACGGCAGGTGGTCGGGCTGCTGCCTTTTTTGGCACCGGAGCCATTACAGGTATCGCATTTCACCAGCGTCGGTACCCGGATTTTCACTTCGGTACCACGCACCGCATCTTCCAGGCTCAGCTCAAGACTGTAACGCAGATCAGAACCACGGAAGACATTGCTGCCACCACGACGACCGCCGCCGCCGCCAAAGATATCACCGAACACGTCGCCGAAAATATCGGAGAAACTGGCGCCACCAGGTCCGCCACGAAAACCACCGGCACCCATGCTCGGATCAACACCGGCATGACCAAACTGGTCATAGGCAGCGCGTTTTTGCGAATCGCTCAGGATTTCATAGGCCTCCTTGGCTTCCTTGAACGCTGCCTCGGCTTCCTTGTCGTCAGGATTGCGGTCCGGGTGATGCTTCATGGCCAATCGACGGTAAGCTTTTTTCAAATCAGCTTCCGAAGCATTTCGCTCAACACCCAGTACCTGGTAATAATCCCGTTTTGACATAATCAGTCTACTTCGTGTTATTGGTTCATATTACGCAACAAGGCGCGACGCCCTGTTATTGAACGCCGCGCCCCAATTGCCTGCCAGCACAGATTAACCCTTGTTCTTGTCGTCCTTGACTTCCTCGAACTCGGCATCAACAACGTTGTCATCCTTTGATGCACCGGCACCAGATGCCTGGGCATCGGCACCACCTGCCGCGCCTTCAGTCTGCTGGTACATTTGTTCAGCCAGCTTGTGCGCGGCATTGGCCAGGGCTTCAGTCTTGCTGCTGATAGCATCCTTGTCATCACCCTTCATGGCATCTTCGAGATCCTTGATGGCGGCTTCAATGGACTCCTTTTCGGAAGCTTCCAGCTTGTCGCCGGCATCTTTCATGGATTTCTTTACGCCATGAATCATCTGGTCGGCCTGGTTGCGGGTATCGACCAGTTCACGCGCCTTCTTGTCTTCCTCGGCGTGTGCCTCGGCATCCTTGACCATGCGCTCGACTTCATCATCGGACAGGCCGGAACTGGACTTGATAACAATCTTGTTTTCCTTGCCGGTGCCCTTGTCCTTGGCGGATACATGCATAATACCGTTGGCATCAATATCAAATGCCACTTCGATCTGCGGCATGCCCCGCGGCGCCGGTGGAATGTCGGTCAGGTCAAAACGGCCCAATGACTTGTTGCCGGATGCCATTTCACGCTCACCTTGCAAAACATGCACGGTTACCGCGGGCTGGTTATCTTCGGCGGTCGAGAACACCTGTGACGCCTTGGTCGGGATAGTAGTGTTCTTTTCAATCAGCTTGGTCATGACGCCGCCCATGGTTTCAATACCCAGGGACAACGGCGTAACGTCCAGCAGCAACACATCCTTGACGTCGCCACCCAGGACACCGCCCTGGATGGCCGCGCCCACGGCAACCGCTTCGTCAGGATTCACGTCACGACGCGCTTCCTTGCCAAAGAAGTCCTTCACCGCCTGCTGTACTTTCGGCATACGTGTCTGGCCGCCGACCAGGATGACATCATTCACTTCTGAAGCGGACAGGCCGGCATCCTTCAACGCCACCTTGCACGGTTCAATAGTGCGCTGAACCAGGTCATCAACCAGTGATTCCAGCTTGGCGCGGGTAACCTTTACGTTCAGGTGCTTCGGACCGGTTGCATCAGCGGTGATGTAGGGCAGGTTTACATCAGTCTGCTGGCTGGAAGACAGTTCAATCTTGGCCTTTTCAGCCGCTTCTTTCAGACGCTGCAGGGCCAACGGATCATTGTGCAGATCCATGCCATTGTCTTTCTTGAACTCGTCGGCCAGGTAATCAATCAGGCGCAAGTCAAAGTCTTCGCCACCCAGGAAGGTGTCACCATTGGTGGACAACACTTCAAACTGGTGCTCGCCATCAACTTCTGCAATTTCAATAATTGAAATATCGAAGGTGCCGCCACCAAGATCGTAAACTGCAATCTTGCGATCGCCTTCTTTCTTGTCGAGACCAAAAGCCAGTGCCGCAGCGGTAGGCTCATTGATAATGCGCTTGACTTCAAGCCCGGCAATCTTGCCGGCATCCTTGGTGGCCTGGCGCTGGCTGTCATTGAAGTATGCCGGTACAGTAATAACCGCTTCAGTAACTTCTTCGCCCAGGTATTCCTCGGCGGTCTTTTTCATCTTCTGCAGGACGCGGGCGGAAATTTCCGGCGGCGCCATCTGTTTGCCATTGGCTTCAACCCAGGCATCACCGTTGTTGGCCTTGACAATCTTGTAAGGCATCAGCTTGACGTCGCGCTGAACCACGTCTTCCTCGAAGCGACGACCAATCAGGCGCTTGGCGGCAAAAACCGTGTTATGCGGATTGGTAACAGCCTGGCGTTTGGCGGACTGGCCTACCAGAACTTCGCCGTCAGTACTAAAACCGACGACAGATGGTGTGGTGCGATCGCCTTCGCTGTTTTCGATGACGCGCGGGCTGCCGCCTTCCATCACTGCCACGCAGGAGTTGGTCGTACCCAGGTCAATACCGATGATCTTGCCCATTGCAATTCCCCTGAAAAATCAAAAATCTTGCTGTTAAAAATGCTCTGACTCAGAAATGGGGCTGACAAGCCTGAATTCAAGCCCCGATCGCCAATTTGTTTCCTGTTATTCCTGCTACTTGGACACCATCACCATGGCCGGCCGGATCAAGCGATCGTGCAGCAGGCAGCCTTTTTGTACCACCGCAACCACGTGGTTTGGTTCGTGCTCGTCAGACTCGACCAGGGTCATGGCCTGGTGGTGCTCCGGATTGAATTTTTCGCCGACGGGATCGATCACCTTGAGATTGAATTTTTCGAAGGTGCTGTCCAGTTGCTTGAGGGTCAGCTCCAGGCCTTCGTGCATCTTGGCCAGGGCGTCACTGTCACCCTGCTTGATTTCCACGGCGCGAGCCAGCTCCAGTGAATCACGAACCGCCAGCACTTCACCGGCAAAACGCTCGATAGCAAATTTGTGCGCATTGGCCACGTCATTCTCGGCGCGGCGGCGAATATTTTCCGCCTCTGCCGCAGCGCGCAGCATCTTGTCGCGGGCCTCGGCGGCTTCGGCCCGAGCCTGCTCCAGCGCCTGCTGCAACACTGCCACCGAATCCGTTTCTGTGCCCGAATCGCCGGTTTCACCGGCGGTTGCATCGGCATCAGCTGCATCATTGCGGGCAGCATCAACCATGTTTTCGGTCTCACCTTCAATTTCTTTGTAAACGTCGTCTTTATTCTGGGTCATGTGAACAATACTCCGGCTTGCGCAATGCCCGTCAAATGGGGCCAGCAGCAGTTGAATTCAAGCATTTCAGGGGTAATTCAGGAAAATCAGTCGTTGTCAGCGCTCAGGGCCGTGCCCAGCAGGCGCGCCGTAATATCCACCAGCGGAATGACTTTCTCGTAGGCCATGCGCGTCGGGCCGACCACAGCCAGCATGCCAACGATCTCGTTCCCCACCTTGTAAGGCGAGGTCACAACACTGCACTGCTCCAGCGGCTGATAGCCGGACTCATTACCTATGAATATCTTCACGCCGGTTTCCCGGTCACTGCGATCCAGCAAATGCAGCAGGTCACGCTTGGTATTAAAAGCATTGAACAGGTGTCGCATTTGCCGCATGTCGCCAAGATCAGGAAATTCCATCAGGTTGGATTCGCCACGTACCACCAGGTTCTCAGCGTCATCGGCATCGGCAAATACCTGCTGGGCCATGGTCACCGCCCGGCGCATGGCCTGGGCCATGGTTTCGCTATCCAGTTTCATTTCCGCGGCCAGTGCCTGCTTGACCTGCTCCAGCGTCTGGCCGGCATAGGTTTCATTAAAATAGTTGGCTGCTTCCACCAGTTCGGACGGGGAATAACCGCGGTCGGTATGAATAACCCGGTTTTGCACCGCGCCACTCTGGGAAACCAGGATCACCAGCACCCGGGTACCTGAAAGACCCACAAATTCGATTTGCTTGAAGCCGTGACGGTCAGGATTTCGGGGCAGCGTGACCAGAGATGCCATGGATGACAATTGCGACAACATGTCAGTGGCCGTAGACAGCATGCGCTGCGCATCACTGCAGTGGCCGATTTCTCCCCGCAGTGCATTAACAGTTTCCGAACTCAGCGGCTGAATCTTGAGCAGGCTGTCGACAAATACCCGGTAGCCTTTTTGCGTCGGAATGCGCCCGGCAGATGTATGCGGCGATACCACCAGGCCCAGCTGCTCCAGGTCCGCCATCACATTGCGCACGGTTGCAGGGCTTACCTCCAGCCCGGACTGGCGCGCGAGCACGCCGGAGCCCACCGGCTGCCCGTCGCTCACGTAGCGATTGACCAGTGTCTTTAACAGAATTTCAGCGCGCGCGGATAGTGATGACATAAACCAGGTCCAAATAACGTCTGGCACTCCAGCTGGTGGAGTGCTAAAACCAAGCTTGCTAGCTCAGGCCGGCGCTGTCAATACAGCGCCGGCCATAACCGTTAAAACACCCGGATACCCGGATGGAAATCATTTATTCGCGCCATGGCGCGTGGTAGTTTCTGCACATAACAATACACATTGCGGCCATGGAACATTCATCTTTCAAAACGGCGGGATTATTCGGCAAGTATGCCGACAGCAGCATGGCGGACACGTTGGCCCGGCTCGCCAGGCATTTGCTTGGCCGCAAAATCAAGGTCGTCATCGAATCCTCTACAGCGGAACTGATTACCAAAGCCGGTTTTGACCTGGACCAATACAGCACTGAAGCCCTGGATGTTATTGGCCAACACATCGACGTCGGCATAGTCATCGGCGGTGACGGCACATTTTTGAATATTGCCCGCAACCTGGCCGCCGACCAGGTGCCGCTCATTGGCGTCAACCTGGGTCGGGTCGGTTTCCTGGCCGATATTTCCGTGGACGACATGATCCCGGAAATTAACCGCATACTCGATGGCGACCACGAAACCGAGCGGCGCTCCTTATTGCACGCCGAAGTAATGCGGAGCGGCAAAATCATCCATGCCGCCAAGGCATTTAATGATGTCATCATCAACAAGGGCGAGCTGGCACGACTGATCGAATTCGAAACCTTCATTGATGGTGAGTTCGTCAACAGTATGCGCGCCGACGGTATCATTGTCGCCACACCGACCGGTTCTACTGCCTATGCGCTTTCCGCCGGCGGCCCGATCCTGCACCCGGCTCTGGAAGCTATAGAGCTGGTGCCGATTTGTCCGCACACCCTGTCTGATCGCCCCATTGTCGTGAACAACCAGTGTGTAGTTGAAATCGTCATGACCTCGCTGTCCAATCAGCACGCTTACCTGACCCTGGACGGCCAGGCCATGTTCTCGCTGCAGGATCATGATCATATTTTTGTGCGCCGCAACCCTGAGCTCATTACCCTGTTGCGCCCCAGTGGTCGAAATCATTACAGTGTGCTTCGCGCCAAACTGCACTGGGGTGAAAAGCTGTAAACCATGCTCAGCCATCTTTTTATAAAAGACTTTGCCATTGTTCAAAGCCTTGAGCTCGATCTCGAGTCGGGCTTCAGCGTGCTGACCGGTGAAACCGGCGCCGGCAAATCCATACTCATTGATGCCCTGGCAGCGGCGCTCGGTGAACGCGCCGACAAGGGCAATATTCGCCATGGCTGCGTGCGCGCCGAGGTGATTGCCGGCTTTTCACTGGATGACGCGCCGGAAGCCCGCGCCTGGCTGTCGCAACAGGACCTGGATGAAGACAACCAGTGCCTGCTGCGCCGCATTATCGAAAACGACAAATCCTCCCGCGCCTACATCAATGGTCGGCCGGTGCCTATCCAGTTGCTTCGGGAGCTGGGCGAATTGCTGGTGGATATTCATGGTCAACACGAACACCAGTCGCTGCTCAAACGCGATACGCAACGCCAGCTACTTGATGATTATGCCGGCATCAATGACCGGGTAGCCGAACTGGGCAACCGCTATCGCTCGGCACGCACGCTGCAGGATCGCCTGAACCGGCTGCGCCAGGAATCCAGTGATCGCAGCGCCCGCATTGAGCTGCTCCAGTTCCAGGTACACGAGCTGGAAGCCCTGGGTCTCGGTCGCGACGAACCGGTACGACTGGAGCAGGAGCACGATCGCCTGGCCAACGGTGCAGAACTGATGGAAGGTGCGCAGGCTGCCATCCAGACACTTTATGAAGATGACCAGTCCATCAGCAACGCCCTCGGCCACCTCATTTCGCGCCTGGAACAACTGGGTGGTCACGACCAGTCCATAGACGCCATCGCCTCGCTGCTGCGCGACGCCGATATCCAGATCAGCGAGGCGGTTTCACAATTACGTCATTACGTGGATGATATGGACCTGGATCCGCAGCGCCTGCAGTGGCTTGATGAACGCATTGGCGTCATGACTGACCTGGCGCGCAAACACCGGGTAAACCCGGATCAATTACCGGATGTATTGAATACGCTCGCCCAGGAACTGGCGGACGTGGAAGACGCGGACAATAGCCTCGATCGGCTGGAAAAAGACCTGGTCAGAGCCAAGTCAGACTACGCAGCATTGGCCGAAACCGTAAGCGCGGCACGCACCCAGGCAGCCAAAAAGCTGTCGCATGCTGTATCCGAACACATGCAGGAACTGGGCATGCCCGGCGGTCAATTCCAGGTCGAACTGGCGCCCCTGGAGGGCGACCTGCCAGCTGCAGCCGGGCGTGAGCGGGTTGAACTCCTGGTCAGTGCCAATGTAGGCCAACCAGCCAAAGCACTTGGCAAAGTGGCGTCCGGGGGTGAGCTGTCACGTATCAGCCTGGCTTTACAGGTGGTACTGGCCGGCTTGGGCCGAATCCCCACCCTGATCTTCGACGAAGTGGACGTCGGCGTTGGTGGCCGCGTTGCCGAGATTGTCGGCACCCGCCTACGCGACCTGGGCGGGTCCCGCCAGGTTTTATGTATTACCCACCTGGCGCAAGTGGCATCACAGGGCCATCATCAGCTGCAGGTACATAAAACCGCGCGAAATGGCATCACCGAGACCAGCATCACCACCCTGCCTTCCGAGGCACGGGTCCAGGAAATTGCACGAATGATCGGCGGCATTGAAATCAGCCAGCAAACCCTGGCTCATGCCGAAGACATGCTCGTGCGAGCCGGTAATCGCTAAATCCAGGGCAAGTCTTGATATGTCTACACCAGCCATAATTCGTCCTGCCGCTGTTGCTGATGCCCACGAGATACATGATCTGATCAGCCATTACGCTGACATGGGCAACCTGCTGCCGCGGCCGATCAACGACATCTATCGTCACCTGCGCGATTTCTTTGTTGCCGAGCTTGACGGCAAGGTCGTGGCCTGCTGCGCCCTGGAAATCTTTACTGAAAATCTCGGTGAAGTGCGCAGCCTGGTGGTGGCATCCGAGGTTGAGGGAAAAGGTTATGGTCGGCTGTTGGTCCAGGAAGTCATCAACGAGGCCAAAAGGCTCGGGCTACGCCGATTAATGGCGTTGACCTACGTGCCGGAGTTCTTTCATCGGTTGGGGTTCAGGACTGTCAGCAAGGACATGTTGCCGGAAAAGGTCTGGGGGATCTGTATCAAGTGCTACAAGTACAACAACTGCGACGAAATCGCGGTACTGCTGGAAATGTAATGCAGAGATACAAACCGGCTGTGGGCGCCTGAACCGGGCGCCCGATCGTGGCAACCGCGATGCCGTTACTGTTTTGAGCAGACGCCGTTTTTCTTCATGCCCTCACACATTCCGTAGAGCGACAGTGAGTGGTCTTCGATGACAAAACCGGCCTCCCGGGAAATCTTGTCCTGCCTGGCTTCAATGGCATCGTCAACAAATTCAAACACCTTGCCGCATTTTACGCAGACCATGTGATCGTGATGATGACCCTTGTCGATCTCGTAGACCGCCCGGCCACCCTCAAAATTATGGCGCATCACCAGCCCGGCTGATTCGAACTGGGTCAGCACACGGTAGACCGTTGCCAAACCCACTTCCTCGCCGGCATCAAGCAGCAGCTTGTAGACGTCTTCAGCGGTCATATGGGCGTTGGAGGTGTTTTCGAGGATATTGAGGATTTTCAGCCTTGGCATGGTCGCCTTGAGGCCTGCTTTTTTCAGTTCGGATGATTCGCTCATCGTGCACTCCCTTCTTGTTATTTAGCTGTGTACCACTTAACCGCCGATTACGGTATGATGCGGCCGATTTTATCAGCACCTGAGCCACAAATGAAAAAAAGCCGTTACATCCTGATTTTACTCGTCTTTACGCTGCTGTCACTAAGCGGTTGCGGCATCATTTACATTCCCGACGTCCAGCAGGGCAACATGATCAAGGCCGAGGACGTTGAGCGAATCAAGGCGGGCATGACCGAAAAACAGGTCCGTTTCGTGCTGGGCACCCCGCTCATACAGGACCCGTTCCACAATGATCGCTGGGACTACTATTACAGCTACCAGAAAGGGGGTAGCAGCAAGGTTGAGCGACGACAGGCAACCGTATTCTTCCGTGACGGCAAGGTCAGCCGGGTCAGCAAGCAGGAATTCAGGGATAAGACGACCCGGAACGGTACCGAGCCTGACCAGGACTAGGCCAAATCTGCCATTCTGTTTGTTTCAGACGATCTCAGGCGGTCCTGGCAACACTGACCTTGCCGGAAACGGGCAGGCTGACGGTAAAGCAGGAACCCTTCCCTTCCTCGCTGACCCAGTTGAGAGATCCATGATGAAGATCCAGGAGCTGCTTGCATAACGGCAAGCCAATACCGGTGCCGCCGTATTCACGGGACTCGCGGCTGTCGAGCTGCCGAAAAGACCGAAGCATGTCACGATCGCTGCCTGCTGCAATACCGATCCCGGTATCCGAAATGCTGATCCTTACCACTTCTTCTGTTTTGTCATAACTCATCACAACCCTGATGTCACCTTCGCGGGTAAACTTGATGGCGTTATCAGCCAGGTGGGAAATAACCAGGCGGGTGCGCTCCGAATCAATACTGGCAGACGGCATGTCATCCGGGATTTCCAGCGAAAACCCGAGGCCCTTGCTTTCGGCCCTCGGTCTGAACTCTTCGGCGACTTCCCGGAGCAGCTGAGCGATATCCACATCGCTGATAAACAACTCCAGCTTGTCTGCCTCCAGTTGGCAATGCTCCAGCACCGAGTTCACCGTGAACAGCAACTTGTCAGAATTCTCGCGCAACGCTGACAGGCAATAACCAAAGAATTCATCGTCACTGGTTTCGATTGTTGTCATCATGTCCGCTGATGACTGGATAACAGTCAAAGGGGTTCTCAGTTCATGAGACATGACTTCGAGAAATTGAGACTTGAGGCGATTGCCCTCTTCTGCTTCTTCAAGAGCGACGGACAGCTGGCGCACACGCTTTTCGAGACGCGCTACCAGGCGACGACTGTATTCTGATAACAGGTCGGCTTGCTCTTCGGAATTTACAAACTCGGAGTAGCCTTCCAGGTACATGGCCACCTTGGGCGCAAAGGCAACTGGATCAATGGGCTTGGTAATATAGCCATTACAACCGGCTATCAGGCTGCGTTCGCGATCACCTTCAAGGTCATTACCAGTCACTGCGACTACCGGTATATGTGCAATCATGGGATCGCTCTTGATCAGCGTGGTTGCCTCGTAACCATCCATGCCCGGCATGCTCATGTCCATGATCACCAGGTCAGGCTTGTATTTGCGCGCCATATCGATGCCTTCCAGGCCATCGCCGGCAGCAACCACGCGGTATCCGGCTTTTTTAAGCAAAGCAACAATTAGTTTCTGGTTGACAGGGTTGTCTTCCACACACAAAACCAGCTCAGCCTGGTCGCCCTCAACTGTCATTTCATAAATCCGCGAAGTGCATATTGTTTTTGCATTCTCTGTCGTATCGGAAATCCTAACAGTTTTAGCCGATAACAAGATGCATTTAAAGCGTTGAAAGGCCAGTTGAAAATAATGTTTACTTTTGCTCGCAGCTTTTCGTAAAACCGCGACTTCAGAAATTAAACCGGGGCTATCAGGACCCTCTGGGCAGCTCCGCCCGGCGGCGGCGCGCTTCCTTGGGATCGATAGTTAACGGCCTGTATATCTCAATCCGGTCGCCATCATTCAAAAGCTGCTCAAGCACAGCTTTTTTGCTGAAAATACCCACGCGTACCGACGGCAGGTCTATTTCCGGAAAATCATTCAGCACGCCGGATTCCACTATGGCTTCACGAACACAGGCGCCATCCGGCAAGATAACAGGCTTTAAAAACTGCTTGTCGGGCAAGGCATAGGCAACCTCTACCTGAATTTTGCTCATGATCGCTTTCCGTAAATCTCGTGGGCGCGCTTCTGAAACTGGTCAACCAGGTTGTTGGCGATGGATTCGAATACCGGTCCAAGCGCCATGGATACGAGCATACTGGAAAATTCAAACTCCAGATCCAGCGTCACCTTGCAGGCAGTTTCATCAAGCGCATCAAATGTCCAGTAACCATGCAGCGCCTTGAACGGGCCGTCGACCAGTTGCATCTCCATGACTCTTCCAGGCTGAAGGCGATTGCGCGTGGTAAAGCTCTTGTTGACGCCCTTGTAGGCGATAGCGATGGACGCGGTAACAGACTCGCCTGATTTCTCAATAATATTCGTACCACCACACCAGGGAAGAAATTTCGGATAGGCTTCAATATCAGAAACCAGCTCATACATATCCTGGGCACTGAAAGGCACCAAAGCCGACTTGGTGATTGATGTCATAGGAACAACCTGGGAACAGTAAAAATGATCATCAGCATAAGCAACGGTATAACAAACCGAATACTGCCATACCACATGCGGTAAAGCAGCGGATGATGCAGGCCCAACATCTCCATGCTGATGGTTTTTTCCATTGACCAGCCCGCATACAGGGCCAGCAACAGGCCGGATACGGGCAGCATGTAATGGGATGTCATAATCTGCAAAATATCAAATGCACCCAGGTACTTGTTGATGCCGAAATAGGAAAACTCGAAAGACCAGACATTGAATGACAACAGCGTGACCAGGCCAAGCAACCAGACACCAAGTCCTGCAATAACCGCGGCATTGAACCGGCCGGTATCATGGCACTCGATAAGCCAGACGATGGCCGGCTCAACCAGGGCAATGGATGACAGCCAGGCGATGATTACCAGCATGACAAACAACAGCGGCATCACGATATAACCAAAGCGCAGGTTGTCCAATGCCAGCGGCAAGGTCTGAAACACCAGGGTTGGTCCGCTGGATATGCTTTGTTGGCCGGCGATCAGCAAGCCATAGACAATGATTGCCGCAATAATGGCTACAGCCAGATCAATCAGGATAATCATGATACTGCTGCGCGTAATATCACACTCTTCCCGTATATAGGTGCCGTACATCATGATAACGCCATAGCCAAGACCGAGACTGAAAAACGCGTGGCCAATGGCCATCATTGCCGATGTCCAGGTAAATGCTTCGACGTCCATGGCAAAAATCCTGGTTGCGGCCTGGGCAATGGTGTTGAAGTTTGCCGTGTAGGCAAGCAGTGCCAACAGCAATACGAACAACAATGGCACCAGCACCCGGACGGCTTTTTCAAACCCGCGCTGTAATCCGCGCGCGGCTACAACGGTTGTCATAATGACAAACAGGCTGTGCCAGAACAGTTGTTTTTCCGGGTCACTGACAAACCCGGAAAACTGGGCACTCATGCCATCAGCGGTAAGATCCTGGAACATGCCCAGCGAGCTGCGTACGACGTAGGCCAGCAACCAGCCGGCAATAACACTCAGGTAGGAAAGAACAATAAAACCGGCAAAAGTCTTGATGGAGCCAAGCACGACCCAGTTTGGATCGCCATGAGTCTTGTCCACCAGCGCGCGCACGGTCTGGATCGGTGAACCGCGGCCAAGACGGCCAACGGCGAATTCAGTCATCATCAGCGGCAAGCCAATGACCAGCACCGCCAATACATACACCAGCAGGAATAACCCGCCGCCATGCTCACCCACGAGATAGGGAAACTGCCAGATATTATTGAGACCAATGACGGCACCGGCGCCGGCCATGACAAACAGGCGATTGGACGACCAGCGGATACCATAATCGCGCAAGGCCATATCTTCCTGAACCGGTTTTTGCTGATTCTCCGCCAAACTGCACCTGCCATTATTGCCGGGTTCGGTCCCGGCTTTATCGTTGTCGGGTGACAATGAAACAATACTATTATATAACCCAGACCCCGGCATCATGCCGGGAAACGGAAAATATCACAAAACAGCTATCGCCATGGGCAAGAGCAAAAAGGATAAATCCCCCAGCAGCACCATCGCGCTCAATAAAAAAGCGCGTCATGACTACTTCCTGGAAGACCGGCTCGAGGCCGGTATCGCCCTGGAAGGCTGGGAAGTCAAAAGCCTGCGTTCCGGTCGCGTCAACCTGCAGGAGGGTTACGTGCGCCTGGAAAACGGCGAAATCTGGCTGCTCGGCGTACTGATCACACCCCTGGCTACGGCCAGCACCCACATCAACCCCAACCCCACCCGGCCCCGGAAATTGCTGCTTAATCGCCACGAAATCAACAAGTTGATTGGCGCTACCGAGCGCAAGGGCTACACGGTCGTGCCCACGGCCATGTACTGGTCCAAGGGTCGCGCCAAGCTGGAAATCGCCCTGGCCAAGGGCAAGCAGGCCCACGACAAGCGCGCCAGCATCAAGGATCGGGAAAACAAGCGCGAAGTCGCCCGGGCCATGAAAAAAGGCTGAACATTACCCTTTTCCCCGGCATCGGCGTTATACTCAGCCACAGCCAAGCGCTTGTGCAGTACATGGGGGCGACCTGGCTTCGACGTGGGTTACAAAACCTGCGGTGCATGCCGAGTGGCAGAAACTCGCTAATCAGCTGCAAAACTTATAGTTGCCAACGAAGACAACTACGCACTCGCTGCCTAAACCCCAGTAGGGTGCCCTCTCACTGCTGTTTGCCTGTGGGCGCAGGTTCGAGGGGTCATCGCACACAGGCTCGTGATGAAACACGTCCGGGGTGGATTCACTAAAACTTAACGGAATCGCTATCGGTCTTCCCTGCCCGTCGGGTAGCCGCTAGTTAAACTCAAAGACTGGGCTAAGCATGTAGAGCCAATGGCGGAGAGCTTGCGGACGCGGGTTCGATTAAGACAATGGTCGCCATGGAGAGTGATCTCCATTGGAAAAAGAGGGCTCATACGGTGAACGCTAAGGAACCCGGTGAGCTCTGAAGACCCATCAAGTGGATGATTGCAAGACGAAAAGAAACGAAAACGCGGAGTTTACATTTTCGTAAATGAGCAGTTTGAGTTTCTTTTCAACACAGCAAGCGCCACTTCAGGGGTCCTTCAGAGATTACCGATCTAGGCCAACGCCGTACGGTGAAGGGGAAACCCATAAGCCGTCTAGAGACTCATAGGCTGCTAAGGTAACGGCCCAAAAGGCTGGAACTATGCAGCACTAGGGTGAGTCGTATTCTGACTCACAACACGCCCTCCCCTGCAGTGACTTGCAGGTGAAGGAATAGTCCAGGCCTGGATGAAAATTCAGGAATCACTGTCCCGCCGCCTCCACCAACTTAAAGGGCTGCCGAAAGGCAGCCCTTTTCTTTTTTGACCCACCTGGTTATTACGTTATATTGGTAGCAGATTCATATCGTCAAGGATGGCAACTATGGACATCAATATACTTACCCCTGTTAATGCTGCCTACATTGCCGGACTTATTGATGGCGAAGGCACCGTAACACTCACCAGAAAGCATAAAGATGAACACCGCCACCTCGCCGTCAGTATCAGCAATACTGAACTCCAGTTACTTGAATTTACCAAACAGGCCATAGGTGCCGGCAAGATTACGCGCAAACGTACAACCTCCCCAAACCATACACCGAGCTATACCTACGCCATATACAACCGCCAGGCCTTGTTGCTGATCGCGCAACTGCAACCGTATATGCTGTCGTACAAAATAAGGCGGGTTAATCTCATCCTGGAGAAATACATCGAACTGACACCAAGAAACGGCAAGTACTCAAAGGAAACCGCGGCCGAACGCCGGATGTTTGAAAATGCTGTGCTGACGATAAAGCCGTAAGATATATCAAGACTGCAATACCAAGCATTTCATTAGAACTGTTCATCTTGAGACTGACTTAGAACTTGCCCACCAGGTTCACAAACCAGTCCTGGCTGTCGTAGTCGAGTTCACAATATCGGAACGCTCACGGCTGCACGCCTTCCCCAGCAACGAAGTCCGAGACCATCGATGAAACGAGATTCAAATTCTAGTTAGCAGGATTACCACGTTGCAGAAATTCCCTGAACTCGGGCGATATTCTTTCGTCAAGCATCAGGTTATGCCAGAAGGTACGCGCAACACTCCTGATACCTGCAACAGCTTTGTCATCCAGGCTGGTTACAGGCAATGCTTCCGGCGCAACAAACTCGTAAGGCAATACCTCGCCACCCCGGGGCGCAAAGCCCATGGAACACATGTCGTACACGGGCAATAACCTGAACATACTGCCATCTATACCCAGGCTGAGATTACCCAGGTGCATGTCCGTATTATTGATTAACTTGCCGAACACCCACATCATCTCGGCCTCATAAACATACCGGCTGCTGACCATGCCCTTTTGCTCAAGCGCGTGCATCGCACGCGGCCAGTTACTGCCAATACCGGTAAACTCGGCATCAACACACTGCAAGGACAGCATGGGCATGCGGCCATACTTGCCTTGCCGATCAAATCGCTGTGACTCCAGGAACAAGCGATCACCCACTTCCAGCAAGCGCGCATCGGCCACAGAAACGCCGCATTGACGCATGGCTTCCAGCGCATGATGTTCGGTGACCAGGATATCCCGCCATCGGCGCGCAACCGGATCATTCCCCGGTGGTGAAAACTTTACGATCATGTGTGCACGACTCTCGGCACTGTACGCGGTGAACTTCGGCTGCTCACCACCGGCTGAAGAGCCCGGCACGGCTCCACCCATCACCGCATCTGCCAACGCCGGGAAATCGGCAACGCCAACCGCTTGCGGCTCACGCCTGATGCGCAGATGGGCCTGTGCACCAAAAGCAAGGTTACCCGGCAGGTCATCACCATTGGATACCAGGTAACGACCAATATGATCGGTATTCCAATGGCGTGGGTCTTCAGGGAAATCCGGTGAGCGCAATGCCATCTCAAGCGCGATTTGCTTGCCAAGAAACCCTTGTGGCGCCATATCGGCCAGGAAATACGGCAGATCATCGTAGACACCATGTCCGGTTTCGCCCAGCAACACCGGCGGCATACCGGCAAGCGGTTCGACGAAATAGCCGCCGTGAGCCAACGGCCGCAAGTATGCCACGACAGCATTATTGCCATCGGCGTCAACCATATAGACAGGCAACCGGTCATCACCGCCAAACGCGTTGCGGGCCAATGCATAGCGCGGCGCCCTGCCCCCGGGCAACCGGACAACGCTGTCGCCCAGGGCGCGAAGCTGACGCGACACCCCGGCTTGGCTGATGTCAGCCTCAATTTGCAGGGCTTTCGACGTCGCCGGCCCGCGCCGCAGAATGTCTCGAATAGATAACGCCATAAAACTGGCCCCAATTGACTGATATTGTGAATAGATATATCAAGCCAGAATATAGTATTTTATATTGTTATTACAATAGCTTAGTGTATTTTTTAGAAAACTATTGACTTACTTAATGAATAGCCTAATCAAGCAAGGATGGCGTGCTCGTGGCAAGGGGTCGACGGCAAGGGGTCAGACCTATGTAACCCATTGATACTAAGTATGTTTTATCGAAATAACCGGCCTATTCCACTCTTAGAGCGACCATTTAGAGGGCAAAATGGATGATCTAACAGATTGGAAGCATATCCGGCCCAGGCTTCGTGTTTTCCAAACCCGGCCTACAGAAAGCCGCCATTACTTTCTTAAACCGGGCTTTTCGGATCCGGCAACAGGCGTCTAGGGCCAGAAACAGGGGAAATTTAACGACTCAATGCTTTGTTATTAACGGGTTAGGTAGGTCCGACCCTGCACAGACTGCTTGTTATCAGAGGGTAAGGCAGGTCCGGCGCTGTGCCCATGCCCCCAGGACAACACGGCATTTCGTTAGAGCCTGCTTTTTGGGTCAAAAAAGAGGTGTCTAGGGCCTAAAACTGGGTAATTTTGGGGACGTAATGCTTTGTTATTAACGGGTTAGGTAGGTCCGACCCTGCACAGAGTCCAAGATGCCGGGACAGTATTACCCCAGCTAGGCTTAAGCAGCTCTGCGTTGCAGGAAATACAACAGGGGTTAAGTACAGGAAGGCACATCGTTGCTCATCAGAACCAGATAAATGTGGGGGGCTGGAGAGGAGAAGGTTATATAATCTATAGCCCATCCGATGGTAACGGTGCCTGGAAGATCTCTGGTGGAAGCAATGGAGGAGAGGCGGAGGATCAGGAATTGCGTAAAATGGCAATTACCGTGGAAGGCGGGATGTCGGACGCTATCAATTTTTTCCATAAAATCGACGGCGCTCCCAAAATTGCCAAGCTGTTTAACAGCGTAATAAGTAAAATGCTGGGATTAATGTCTGCGTTATATGGTTTTTTTGATATGAGCCAGGAATGTCATTGGATGTTGGCTGCGGCATTTGCATTTTTTGCTTATCAATTTGCTGCTACAGTTGTATTTGAGGCGACACTTGCCGCTGCGCCTTTGGCGGCGCTGGGGCCACTCGGCGCAGTAATTCTAGTATCAATATTATTTGCATCGTTGGCTTTTATTGTATCGCAAATATTGGAGTGGATAAGAGAAAAGACTGCAGAATTGTTATGCAAAGGATAGATATGATTGATAGTAAATTTGATGTTTATCATTTTAGTATGACAAACAAGTTGTTCATAATTCTCGTGATTTTAGAGGTAATGTTTTTCTGGGGTATAAATAAAGAGTATAGTGGGAGTTATCTATCAATGATGCAAAAGGTATCATCTAATATCGGCATAATAATAACTCCAATAGGTTTTTTATATTTGCTTGTTAGAAAAATTCGAACCGGCGATTTTGTTATAAACCAGAAAGGAGTTATCGACGAGGCATCTGATGTACGAATAGGATTCATTCCATGGGAGCATATAGAAAGAATCTGTGTATCTCATTCCGCGCCTTATTTTATGAAACATTTCAGGTTATTTC